>Ga0228711_1002646_pt1 | contig 27664 bp, 15 predicted proteins | sample MedpolnodulmetaG_2_FD_177996 | JGI IMG/M metagenome (GOLD analysis project Ga0228711, IMG submission 177996) | Root nodule microbial communities from Medicago polymorpha collected in Santa Monica, California, United States - brown nodules | ecosystem: Host-associated > Plants > Roots > Nodule... | reverse complement strand
AAACCAGCAAAATGAGATGAGTTTTGATGATACAATACCTGATATTTGATGCTTGATGAGCGTAGAAACTTGCTTCCTGACGATTTGCAATGGTTTGGGATGAGGATTTTGACCCAAAAATTCACACTTTGTGGGTTTTTGAAGGTGGAGGGAAAGAAAATGGTGCTTGGAGTATGGACTGATGGGTTTTGTACGAAAACAGCAACTTTGCGTTACTTAAGATGCGCATGGGCAATTTGGGCATGGTTGCAGGGTGCGAGTGTTTTGTGCTGGGGGAAGAGCAGAAATCCACTGGTTATGGAGTGATGGGTTGGGAGTATGGCTTTGGAGAAACAACCCACACACACACCCTTCGATTTTCTAAAATTATCCTTCTATATCACATGGATTTTAAAATCCGAACGCATTTTATTTTGAATTTGGAATCCCACCTACTACTATGAGAAGTTCACCGTGTAGAAAGAAAAAAAGTATTAGCCACAAATTTGAAAATCTAAATGTGTACAATTGACTTTTCAAGACTTATGCACATACGATTTTTTACACATCTGAATTTTAAAATTCAAATGTGTAAAAAGTTCATTTTACATATTCGAATTTTAAAATCCTGATGTGTAAAATTCTCTTTAAGGCATTACCACAATATGCTTTCTCCACTGACATTGTTTTATAACCTATACTCCCTCCGTCCCATATTATAAGAAGAGAAAAAAAACACACTTGTTAAGAAAACTAAAACACAGTAGTTTGTAACATAGTTTTTTGTGTTATTTTTGAAATAAGTTTTATAGGAAGATGTAAAAACAATTTTCATTGGTAGTTGATTATAGAGAAAATGAAAAAGAGAGCAAATTGAATGCACTTTGCATTTAATTTTCCTTTGGAAAAGATAATTTTTTGAAAAAACATAATTAAATATGATAAAAGTTGGTATTTTTTACTTATAATTTGGGATAAAGAAAATGAGTTCTTTTTGCTTATAATTTAAGACGGGGGAGTATAGTAACATTGTTTCATGCCCTGCAATTATATGGTTCATAGATTAACAAATTTGTATGCATTCATATAGCATACCCCCTCGTTTCAAAATGAGTGTCGTTTTAGCCAATTGCGCATAGATTAAGGAATGAAATAAAGTAGTCGAATGTCATAGCAATTTTACCAAATTATCCTAATCAACTATTGGTTTGTTTTTCATTAAAGAAAAAATAATACTTTTGAAGTAGTGTAGCATAGTATTAATTGAAGGGTACAATTGAAAAGAAAAAAATCATTATTGCATTGGAAACTGAAAGTGACATTCATTTTGAAACAAATTTTTATGGCTAAAACGACACTCATTTTAAAACAGAGAGAGTAATTTACTTTAGTTTTATGAAAATTAAATTTCGTATGATTTCCAACTGCGGTTGGTTCAGTGTTATTGCTTGCTACCTTCGATTTTATTCACTATCGAGGGTGGCAAACTTCAACTTCAACTGATATAATAGGAACTTGCCTTCTTTTCCGTTTCCATTTTATTCGCTATCAAAGGCACTGATTATAATGTTGTAATTAAAAATTAAACAGCGATTGTTAAGAGCCTGCATGGATGTTTAATACCACAATTATTACTGTTAGAGTTGGTCGAAAATATACATGTTGAAGTCTTGCATTGTTTAGAATTATTAAGAAAGAGGTAGAACAAGACTATATATAGTCTATAATTCTTCGTTACAAGATGCACCCATGAATAACTTCTTAAGTTTGTTTTTTGATTTCTTTTTTATTTCTTTTATACTCTTGTATTGTAGTGTTTTAAGATGTAGTTAGATATTTGTTTTGAAAGGTTTGTATGTAGTTGTCATTCGACAAAGCTCGTGGTTTTTTATTGGATTTTAAAGTTTCCACATTATATATTTGTGTTGTGATTGTGTTCTTTTATTTTCCCTATGCCCATTTTTCAAAACAATTATAACAGATAAATGATATTTATACATTTTGTCAAAAAAAAAAATGATATTTATACAATCATTTTTTGATAATCTTTGTGACAACTTTCTCTCTCATACTTACATTATGTTTATACTTTATATCTCTATGGCTTCAGTTTTTGTGTCAGTATCTCTTTTTCTTTGTAAATTTATGGTTGTAATAAAAGTTGTCATCTAAATGGTTGTTCAAATAACACAAGTCTTATGACAATGGTTATTCTCACTTTTCCTATAGAATCATTAAACTTAGAATAATGAAAAGTCTAATAGACACACAACAATGAAAAGTAAATTTTACATATCTGAATTTTAGAATTCGAATGCGTAAAAAATCCTTATTTGTTAAAAATTCTGAAATTGCATTTTACTATAAGAAGGTTTGAACCATGTATAAGATTTGTTTGAATTCTTAAATTCAAATTTGTGAAATTGATTTATTGCTATTCATATTTTAAAATTCAAAATGGGTATATTTGAAAGGAGAAAAAAGCAATTTGGAGGCACGGGAGAATTCTCCATGGATTTGGTGGAAATGAAAGAGTTGTAAAATAGCCACGGGTCCTAGAATGTGGTTGGGCTTCTGTTAGATGTGTATGTTCTCAAAAGAGAATTGTTCTTCTCACATCTCTTTTTGCTTATTCTCGTCCAACGTGAGTTAACTCACACTGAAAAATGCATATGCATGAGTTAACTCACATTGAAAATACATCTACGCATATGTGGGTTAACTCACGGTCGACTTTTTGGCGAGAACGAGCAATTCTAAATGGGAGAAGATCAATTCTTTCTCAAAAATACAAACGTGCACACATGATCTATTTGAGAAAGAATCTGATTTCACAAGTTTAATTATGGTGGTTAAATAAGATAATTTAGGATATATCGCTCAGATTTTGGTGTTTCAAAATATAAGTAAAATTCAATTAAATCTATTTATCTAATTTAATAACCATTTTTGAAATATATTTCTTCCATCTCAAATTACGTGATTATTTTGAGTTTTACATGTTATTAAGAAAATAATAACTTTTTTCTATACACGATACTTTGCAATTTTTTATTAGACACCAACAAAATTAACTAAGATAATATATTATCAGCAAAATATTTTGTTTTTGATATTTTAAATCGAAGGGAAAAACTATATGGTTCATTATATCCTATGTACGTTACTGTAAATCTTTTTAAATGAAAATATATGTCATCATTCAAAAGTAGGAAGAGGGAAAAGGAAAATTCTTTTAGGGGGAAAGGAAAGATGTTGATGAGTGCATATATGTTTGAGTGTATAGAAGGTGGGACCACCAGTAATTTAATCATGAAGCATGCAATTTGAAGCACCACACACTGAATGGCAAAATTGTACGTAGATCTAATCTAATCTGAGAATAAGAAACAGTCACCAGATATGTGAAAGTGAGGACATTACCTTTGGTGTGGTCCTATAATTTTGGCATCATTTTTCAGACAATAAGGACAAATAAAGAAACTTTTACCCTTCTGATTCACTAACCAGCTTTGTCAGCTCCATTTTGCAATCAACCACAACATGCATGTGATTAATTATCTTATACTATAATTGAACCTCGAATATGTATTGAGTATATGAAAATTCCAATTAATTAGTAATTTTGAACATCTTAATCACGTGCCTTGCCCACTTTATAGCTCTTGTATTTTGTCTAAACCTAAACACTGAAGTCTTGAAGCATCCAAAACAATGGTCGGACACAAGTTACAAAGGTTGGATTGTAGTCATGATATTCTACAAGATCCAAAAAATTATCACATGTAATCATGTGACTACTAGCTATGGAATAATATAGAGGTAAAAATTAATATTCTAGGGAGAATACTATAGATGGTATGAAGAATTAAAATGATACATTAGCACTAACAAATTAATACTTAATGTTCTAGGGAGAATACTATGAAATATGAATGATCCATCGATCCAAGACATTCCTAGAGACATTACGCAACATTAAAAATGCACGAATCATACATATATTCCCTGTCTTCTTGCATTAACATGTAATTTGATAACTCACGTAACGAATTGTTAATCGAAACATTCTTTTCAAGAAAGTTAATCGAAACATTTGGATTTTTTTATTTTTCTGGTGGTCAGAGTTTGAATCTCGAACTTGCATATATTATGCATTGTTCCTATCAACTGAGTTAAGCTAACGAGGACAACTTTTGGATTTCATCATCTTAATTATGTGTGTTTATGTGATTATTTTAATTCCAAGTATTTTTTTTAACGCTCCAATGCTATGTTTGATTTGTGGGTATCAGTACGCCATTGAAGTGACCCAAAGAGTTAAAATAGAGGAGGGGAGAGAAAAGTTTGAGAAAGAAAAAAAAAAGAATGAATGGTTTTACATTTCGGGAATGAGAAGACTTTGAAGGTTTATTTATCTTCATAATATAAAATATCTTTAATTTAGAAGAATTTTAAAATTGTATTGGAGGAAGAGTTTAGATGCTTTGATAAATTCTTTAATTTCAATTTATGTTTTTAAAATACTCTCAATATCAAAAATATGTTAATCATAAACATTCAGTTATCATAACCAAAAAAAAAAATCACTTATCATTCATTTCCTAGAAAAACACTCTACAAAAGCAGTACTCCTTCCATTCCTTTTTAATTATCATATTTGCAACAAAAAAAAAAGTTGTAATTTACTTGTTGTTGTTAAAATTTAATGCAACATTAATTATTGGTTTGTCACATTATAATTCTTTTTACAAAATTTGAAAAACAATTCCCTACATTATCATTTTTATAAGCTCATTTGAAAAAACTCTTATCGACAAGGGTATTATAGGTTTGTTTAGTTCAATTTTTTAGAGAAAAAAATAATCAAAACCAATCAAAAATTAGGCGATTTGTCTTTGATAAATATTAAAAAATATTTGATGGATAAAAGATTATTTTAGTATTTTTGACAATTAACATTTGTAATGCAAAAAAACATTTTAAACAATTGATATTTTGGATAAAAAAAAGTTATGTTCTAATTTAGAGAAGACAAAAACGTCCCCTCTATTATCTAGTACGATCAACACACACTTATTTTCCATTTTCCATATAAATCCCAACAATTTTCTTGTAGATCAAATCCAATCGATTTATCTAGTACGATTTACCCGACCAACACTTAAAATATCATGTCAACTCACCATTAACTATTGCTTGCTTGCACTTTCGGTAATAAATTTATTGTTCAACAAAGAAAATTTCAAAATGCACCCACTTAGACGAGTCAAAATCCTAACTCTATGATTCAATCAAATAAATATTTTCTAGTACATACAATTTAACATTTTTGTAAGCCAAAATTCAAGTTTCTTACCTAACTATCTTCTAATTACATAAAGTAAAACTCTAAATGTGAAACCAGGACCGGATCTTGCTCTTTTTCCACTTTTTCAATTAGTTGTTTTCTCATCAAAGTTTTGAGAAGTGCTAAAAGCTAAACAAATCTAAGGTTAGGTAAATAAGATCATCTCCTTCCAACACTTCAACCTAAATTAGTGCATATCCAACGACAAGTTCATCAATGGCTCACAAGTCTAATAACTTGGTTTTTTTAACTCTGTCTACACCAATGGGGTTTTCCATTGGAGAACACACACAAGTCTAATATAAGTATGTGAGAGCGATTGTGAAATATATTTTAAAATATATAAACTAAATTGTGGGATATTTTTTTAGCTGTTATAAAGAGATTGAGGTTCCGACTTCCGTAAGTTTAGTTCAGTTGGTAGAAACATTAGATTATATATGTATGAGACAATGTTTGAACTATAGATTCTCCACTTATTCATCTTAAGAGGTGAATTTTCTTGTATATAAAATAGAAGAATTATATTTGTGACAATAATTAAATAGAGACAATTTGAATAATTAAAAAGGAATGGATTAATCCTTCTAAAGAAAAAAAAATCCCTACACAATTTGTCACTTTTTTAATTATATATAAGGGCTAAAATGTCTCTTTATTTTTGTCGATTAAACGGCAAACACTATTTGAAACTCGCACACAGTTGTGAGGTTTTGAGTTCAAACATGAGTGAAGTTATTTAGTCTAACAATATCGACATTGTCGATTGAATTATATCTTTCTTTTTAATCATTGTCACCATCTAATCGTCCATTTTAAAACGTTGTCACAACAAACAAACAAAAATGCTATTTTTTAATTGTGGTTCAATTAGGGACTAAATTATTTCTGATTGTTTTTTTATAAATTGAAAGTTGGTTATATTTTTCCCAAGAACGACGCTGGATCTCAAAGTTTCTCTCAAGTACTAAAGTAGGTTTTCACTCAATTAAATGAGTTGCTTTACAATATGTGGCTCTATTAGACCCCACATAAGCAACAATGAATTGAGGACACAAATATTAATAAATACTGGTTGGACACACATACATCTAATAATAAAAAAAAATGATAATAAAATGATTAATTAGTCTTTTAAAAAAAAGTTTTTTTTCCGTAAGCATAGCTCATTTGGTAGGGACATGCATTGTTATATGTAGGAGTTGGAGTTCGAACCCTGGACACTCCACTTATTCACCTTGAAAAAGGTGAATTCTAGTCACTAGATTACTTGACAAAAAAAAAAGGTTTTTGATGTGTGCGACCAAATATAATTCACTTATATTTGTGCCTATACAAGAATACCTCATGAATTGAGTTCACAAGTGACATAGCTCTTAGGAATGTCAAGATAGATGCATTTTTGAAGTGACATAGCTCTTAGGAATGTCAAGATAGAGGCATATTTTATATATATCTCAAAATACTAAATCATTTTATTATCAATTTATTTTTTATTACTAGAATTTTTTTATTGATGTGTGCACCTAAACACTATTTGTTTATGTTTGTGACCAAAGTAGAGACTTTCCCTGTCAAGATAATCACAATCACACACACACTCAAGTCTTGGTGGCTGTTGCTTAATAATCAAGCACGTTATTTAACAAACTCATTGGAGATGAAACAATATTACTATGATAGAAAGAACAAGCTAAACTTCTTCATCTTCAAGAAGAAAGAAAAAAACACATCATTGATTAATTGATACATAAAAATTCAAGTTGAAGCATTAGTCACGCATACTAGAAAATCCATACAATATTAATTAATAGCAAATGTAATTAATGATACAATGAAATTATGGTGATGGAGGCCAATACATTCCTGCATCTTCTATCCCTTCATATAATCCAAACTCAAGCTCATCATCTATTCTTCCTTCATAACCATCACTATCATCATCAACATAGTATTCATTACCAGCTACAAAATCCCAAGCTAAATACTCATCTGATACATCTGAGTAGTCATCATCTTCCCAACCATCACTCTCATAAGCACCAAGAACAAAAGGCCCCAAGACTTTAAGTTTTGGAAAACTCTGCTTCGCCGACTTGTTATCGTCTAGGTTAACACCCCAACAACCCCTCAGATCCAAAAATTCAAGCTTTGGACAGTTTGAAAGTATTTGAACCACCCCCGAAGTGCTGATCCTATGATATGCCATTTCAAGATGCTTGAGCTTAGGCATTGTGGTTGCAATTGCATATGCCTCGTCATCTTGTAATGGCTTGCCGGCTGTATCCAATGGATGCATATTCCTACACAACCCTTCTAGCAGTTTGCAGTTCTTGCCTATCATCTCAATTGCACATGCACCAATTTTGATACAATAGCTCACATCCAAGAAAGTTATCATAGAAAATTTTCCAGCAATCTGTTCCACAACCAAATCGCTCATATTGCTCCTTGGTAGTCGCAAACTCCGAAGGGAACCAGCACTTGCAAAAGAGTATAAAAAGACAATAAGATTTCATTTAACTTTAGTACAATAACAATAAGAAAGAAAAATGAAATCAGTCACCGATTTGGCATCTTTAACACTCAGCAACAAAATTAAAGCCGAATTTCATGTTTTTCCATCTATAATTATCTTCGCTAATTCAACTTTTTCACTAGTTTATCAATTTAATTTCCTTCTAGTCCAAGAGATGCTCAATTTGGACTTAAATATACACAAAAAAGTACACAAATTTGATCCATTATTGGACCAGATACATGTACTTTTCTATTTATATTTAACTCCATAGTAGTATCACCTTAACTGAATCAAGACTAGCTATGTAATTAACCTTAATATGAACCAACAGCATTCAAAAATCAAGTCTCAAATCAATATCCTTTTGTTAAACAATTCAACAATTAACATAACAATAACATTAACTATGCAAGCATTCATTCATCAATTTCATCCTCTAAAATGAAGCAAGACTATGGAATTAGTTATGCTTACTTTTCAGCAATGAAAGTGAAAATGGTCTCAGTTTGAAGACCAGAAACACACAGCTTTCTGAGAGATCCACAACTTTTACTGATAAGCATATGAAGCATCTGATCAAGTTTGTCAGGTTGGCAATAGTTGCTCCATTCTTCAATATCTATCTCTTGCCAACAATTAGGTCCAGACACTGCTTTACACCATGATTTACATACCCTTGGAATCACTGTCACTCTCTCTTTTAGAGAAAGATTTGTGAAGATCACCCCTAATGCATCAGGAATCAATTCATCCCAACTTCTTAATTCACCTGCTTCTCCCATCAAATCCAATCTCTATAGCAAAGAAAAATCAATTTTTTTTCACTTTTACAAGAATTCAAATATAATTAAGATCCATATTAAATGAAAGTAAACAAAGATAATTAAACATGGAAATTTTGAAGATAATTAAACGAAAAATCTAAACTTTTTTTCATGAACATAAAGTTGAGAGAATAAAAATGGAAAAACATTTATAAGAAAAATCACACTAAGGCTTCTGATAAATACTAAAAAAAATTAACTTTTAGAGTAAAACTAGAAAACCCAGAAAGATTTTTGTTTTTTGTTTTGTAGAGAGAGAAAAACAAAAGAAGCAGTACTAAGTTAGAACAAAAAGGTAAGAGATTTACTTACAAGAGAGTGTTTGTACCAGGAGGTGAATTATGGAAACAAGAACCGAAAAATCCGGCACATGCAACGGGGAAAGAAGAGATAAGAAAAGAAGAAGGTGAAGATGAAAAAGGTTAGCTAAAGAACAGAACAAGATACATCTATCTATCTATCCACCTAACACTTTTGGTTCAATACAACCAACCACCAAAACAAGAACAAGAGTAAAGACAGTGTAGTATTGCAAAGTGAAGTTAGTACTACGTGTGAGGGTACAAACTCAAAATAGTTGTATTGCAACATTGCTTACGTACATAGGTGTGTGAAAGTTAATAAAATATTGGTGTCTTACTGCAAGACTCAAACTGTCTTAAATATTGTCTTAGCCAAATGCATCAATCACGGGTCATTTTTAGGATCAAAAGTAAGACCACTTGAAAAGTTATTATGCATCACAAACACAAAAAAGTGTTGTGCTTTCTTTTTTATGTTGGATATTTTATAATATTTAAAATGTATTTTTAGTTAATTAATTAAATTATTTTTATACAAAATTAATCTTTTTTTCAAATGATTTAAGATGTGTTTGGTAACACAAATAAGCTAGCTTATACCTTGTTAGACTAACTTATAAGTTTGTTTTGATAGAATAAAATGTGTTTGGTAAAAGCTTCTTCTATTAGCTTATAGCGTTTTTTGAAATGCAATTTCAAGTAGCTTTTGAGCTTATATCTGGTAACTTTTTATATTTTTTTCCAATTTTAACCTTTGATATTTTTTATTTTAAAAAAAACTACCCACTCAAGAAAAAGAAACTACCCACGTTGTGCTTATATTTTTTACGGTTGTTGCATTATTTGATTTTTTTTATTTAACATTCCTGTTTTTTTTTTAAAAGAATTTAATGTTCCTGTTTGTTGAAATATTGTTTTAGGTTTGAATTTTTTATACGGTCTCATTCAATTAAATTCATATATACATTTTTTCATTATTTTTTCTTTAAACATGTTTACCAATTTACACAAAAAGAAATAAATATCCAAACAAAGCTCCCCTAAAAAAATATCCATAAAAAGTTAAAAAAAATGATAAAGAAGTGAAAGAAAAATTATTAAAGATAATCTCAATTAGATTCATATATCACATTTATCATTTTAAAGATAAAAAATACTTTGAAATTGTTATAATAAATAATTTTAGTTAAAAATGTTTATAAATATAATTTATAACATATTAAATATATGTCCTTAAAAAAAATATTAAACATATGTGTACTTTTATGTTATTTTATATTTATCAGTCACTTTAAAAGTTAATTTTACCAAACACTTTTATTTCAATCGACTAGTTTTTCAGCTATAAGTTTTTAACTATCAGTCATCAACTATAAGCTAGTTTTTCACCTATCAGCTAGCTTATAGCTTAATTTTACCAAACACATCCTTAATGGCTAGAAATTCAGTTTTTAATGTGAATAACTAAAATGTCCGAAGTTCGAACCTCAATCATTTCACATATATAATGCAATCTCTCTACAAACCGAATTAAACTCAGGGGGATCGAAACTAATTCATTTACTTGTGAGTAAATATAACCGTTTTTTAAAGCATACATATATTTAGTTATTTGAGAATTTATTCAACTAAATTTTTTTTGCGCTAACCCTTCGACTCTCAGGCAAATGTGTCTTGGTACCTAAATTCTGATCGAGAATTGCTCCACCTAACAATTGAATTCTGGTTCTCATAAATATTTTGTCTTATGATCATTCGATTACGGTCTGCACTGATTTTAGTTTTAAAACTTTTTAATTGTTTCAAACGTTTGAGATTAAAGGATACATAATGGTCTTCGGTTAATGTCCTAAAGAGTAATGACCGTGAATCGATAAATTTAGGGGTAATAATTATTTTGGTATCTGAATGTGTAATAAAATCATCTTTGATGAGGGAGAAATTTTTTTGGGTACTTATAAGATCCAAGGTCTCAATTAAGACCCCAATTTTAAGTGGGTTCCACATATTTTTAATATTAAAAAATTGAAATGTAATGATATAAAATTATTGATAGTTGATCAGTGAGTTTCATTAAAAAAAAAAATTGTGTGAGATGTTGGATTTGAGGGATTGAGTGTTTATTAGGTACCGTATTAAAAAAAATTAAGTGGGTTCCACATATTTTTAATATTAAAAAATTGAAATGTAGTGATATAAAGTTATTGATAGTTGATTAGTGAGTATCATTAAAAAAAATTGTGTGAGATGCTAGAATTGAGGGATTGACTGCTTATTAGGTACTATATTAAAAAAGTATAAATGTATGATGTCTACAAGTGAGACCCATTTAAATACAAAAAATGAGTGTCTCCATTGTGGATACTCTAGAATTTATTCTACTTGAAGCTAGAATTATAGTTTTTTTATTGTATAATTAATTTTTAAAAGCAAATAACACAAAAAATGCGATGATCGAAGCCAAAATTGAAAAGAATAAAAAACGCTCAAGAAGCAACAATGAGATCAATTGGGAATAGGAAGAGGACGAGAAAAAAACTGAAACACAGTCGGAATAAAATAGTTTGAAGAATTGAAGAGTGACATTACATGGAGAGGACAAGAGAGCATGAGAGAGGCGGAGCGGTCGCAGAGAGTGGAAGTCGATGTAGGACTTTTAAGGAATAGAAGTTGTCCATATGATAGGTTTATTCTATCGGCTCGATAAGCCAACATAAAACAAGGATCAAGATAATAAAGGTTGGCCATGATAGGATTACCAATAAGATTGGTGAGTCTTATCCTATTGATGCAGCAATCAAAATATTTAAGAGTAAACTATCAAATTGATCCTATCTTTGTACCAAAGTAGTGTAACGTCTCTGTGCCAAGCACGGGATACAATTTATTTAAAATTATTTAACAGGTTTTACATATTAACTTATTTTTTAAATATCATTGTTTCTGTTTCTTTTCATCCATAATTTCGGCGTTATGTGGTATTTTATCTTCATATTTAAAATTGAAATAATAAATCATCATTTGTTGAGATAAAAAATGTTAAATTTTATAAATAGATGATTATTTTTGTGAAAGTGATAAAATATTTAACAAAAATACAATTAAGCTTAAAAGATAAAAACACTGTAAATAATTAATATATTCCTAAAAAATTAACAAATTAGTAAGAGTTCATTTTTTTTAAGGGAAATTAGTAAGAATTCATATTAGATTTGGTTTACCAGTCATTCAATATATCCATTTATCAAATGGGTATGATTACCTATGTTCTAATTTTCCACTCTTAATAAATAATTTTTTTTACTTAATTTCAATACTCTCTCAGATCTCAATTATAAACAAAAATACCTAAATTCAAAAATTTAGTTGTATCAATTATTATTCTGGGTTTCATAAATAATACAACATTCTCAAAGGTGTCATCTATTAAAACTTTCTTTCATGAGAATATAAAAGTCATTAAAAATAAACTTACATGAATTAAAATATATTTTAGGATAAATAATATTTTTTTTATAAATTGACAGCATACGGAGGACACACCATAGATGTATTAAAATAAAAAGTAGGATCAAAAAAAGGAGGGGAGGGGAGGCAGGCAAACCAAACCCTCAAAATGTTAAGACAATCTATAACATAGAAGACCTAGTCTATTCTTAACTAAATCGTCACTAATCTGAACATGTGTGGAAGACCATCAAATAAAATCATTGATAGACAGGCCTAAAGTACCCAACTTATCTGCGCAACAGTTTCCCTATCTGAACATATATGACATCATGAAATTCATTAATTCCAATAGAGTAAGACAGTTAAGCCATCTATTTTTTATATGTCAAGGAACAATTTGAATTACTTGATGGCTAAGATAACCATTTTTGAATCACTTTCGATCCAAATATTATGCCAATTTTTCTGGTAAGCACATTCCATTGTAAGAGTGACTGCCATAATCTAAGCAAACAGAGCATTACAAATTGCAAGGTTTGAAACAAAACAACCAATAAGCTCTCCATGATTGTTTTTGATGATGTGTACAGAAGCTGTTGTTCTTGGATTGCCTTAAGTTATGCCATCAGTGTTACACTTTATCCAACTATGGATAGGTAGCTGTCAAATAACCTCATTAATTTTGGTGTTCTTTGATGATGAGTATCCATTTTAAAAGCTTTCAAAATAACAAAATCAAAGATATTTGGACCATTTGTTAGCTTTGTAAGGTTACCAGATAGAGAAGCTTGAGTTGCGATCATAGCAATGATTGCATTTCTAGCAAGTCTTGGGTGTTTATTTTGTTACAAAAGTTCTGAATTATTGAATTTGATTATTTCTACAATACTACATAGGAAAACAACATTAAAAAGAGACAAAGTAAGTTATATTTGATTTGAGATTAAAAAAAATATTTATTTATTTATGTTTAAGATTGGAAAGAGTCCCTAAAAAAATATTGGAGATAGTATTTTTCTCAGAAAAAAATTATCTATGAAGAGAGAGAAAATGAGAAAACAATTTTCTTTAATATCTTCCCTCAATTTTATTTTATCGGAGATCAAGGGTCACAAATTAAAACACTCTAAATTAATGTCCTTTTACTTTACCGTAATTCTGATTTCCAAATCATTATTTTTCTTTTTTCAAAAAGAACCATCCCTCCTTCTCAAAGTTCCTAATTGAAACCAACAAACCCAAACGCGGGGAATAAAAAGTATAAGATATGTGCCAACTCCCTCGATTGAATGTAGAGTGTGAGCAAAATATGGAGCATAAAAAAGACATAAGTAATGTGTGACAAAAAAGTTCTCTCTACCAAAATAATAATACATTTTCTTTAGTTCATTTATCTCTATAATTTCAGAGTTGAACATGATCCTAGTTGATGAAAAAATATTTTGTAACATTGATTTTCCTATCCCTACAGAAGCAAATAAATCGATTTAAGTAAATGAATAGATTTTTACTTTCCAATCATATTAAACAATCAAGTTGATAATTATAAACAAAGAGTTTAATTCCTCAACATAATATCTGAAGTGAGTACATTCAAACCAATATCTCTTCAAAATGAATTGACAAATAATCAAAATTATAATTAAATACCATAGTATATTCCATATTAAAAATAAAAAATAAAAACAAATAAAGGTCACTCATTCGAATTCAATTCAATGACATTCATTTTAGTTCTTGTATTATATCTTTTGTATTCTCTTTCAATATCACCTCAGTTGGTTTAATTTATTCTCTTCTTTAAGGCTCCCACAAGTATAACTTCTTCCATTGAATCCTTAATTATTATTTTTATTTTTTGTGTGGAGGGAGTAAGAAATCTAGAAAGGTTAATTGGGTTAAGAGAGATAAGGTTTATCTTGTTCAATATATAACTTCTTCCATAGAATCCTTAAGTTAATTATTATATTTATTTTTGAATTTGTGTAAAGTTTAAGACATAAGTAAATCGTAAATTATAATATGAAAACTGAAATATTTTTCATTGAAGTGTCAATACATCCAACAATAGTGATGTGATTTATTCAATTGAAAATCGTAATTCCATTGTCTATAACATGGACTTTATTCCACTACATTAAAAACAGACGCATAACATTGACATAATGGATAAACAACTTAAACGTAACCAAGTCATATGTAAATATTATTTCTCTATCTTCACAATCTTTTTGATCGGTTGAACAATTGCGTCAGATGTCCCGCAATCTTCGTTTTATGGCAACATTCTCTTCCTAGGAGGTGCAAATGTTTAAGAATCTGAGTCAATAACATCTTTCACGTTCACATCCTGTGGAGTTATAGGACTTGTTTAAGAAAACTTATCCATTAAATCCTATCATAAAAATTGTCAAAAGAGTACATTTAAGCTTACCCATAACACATGTTTAAAAAAAACAAACACACAAAAATTTAAGCTTAGCAATTTGAATCCAGTTCAATGACATTCATTTTAGTTTTTCCACCATCTCTTACATATTCTCTTTCAACACCCACTCCAGTCATGACTCCAATTACATCTGCATATATAAACACAAATTAAAATATTGATTAAATTACTATTTAATATTATAAAAATATAATGTATAATTGAATCATATTAAACAAAACGTTTTATTAGCATTAAAAAAAAGGTCTAAACGGTTACTTAATTATTAAACTTATTAATTCAACCTTTAAGGTAATTATACAATGTTTAAAAATAATGTATAAAATTGAAATACCATTAAAAAACAAAATATATATGAATGAGAAAAATCAAGGTTGAAAAAAAATTATATTGAAAAATAAAACTATTTTCATCAAAAACTAATTAATTTATTATTGTATTATTGTAAATAAACAATAACAAATAAGCCAATTGATACGAAGAAAGTGATAGTCACTTACCAACCAAGTAGTTGTTGTAAAAGTCATTGAAAACATCAGATGCAATGTGTAAACGAATACACGTTTGTTGGGACCAATGCAGTTTTAGATAGTTTGACTTTTGTGTTGATTGTGAAATTCAATGTGTATTTGCCGCATGATGGTCGATACGAACCACTGTTGCAAGCAACACCAAATGAGGAAATCATGAACATCATTCCCTCTTGAAGTTGCTCCTTGAACTTGTAGATCAATATTCTTCGTATAGACGCACCAATTCGACCACCTTAGATAACAAAGATTAAAACACTATACTTTAAACAAAAATATATATTTATATAAAAACGATATGAACAAACCATCTCCATGGAAAATGGTAGTTTTTTATTTTTGTAGTCTTGAAAAAACCAAGCACGAACAACCCTCACAACCAATGTCCATGATTGTTTTCTTGGGGAAACATCAAAGATGAAGTCGTGTTTTGTAGACATTTTCCTTTGCAATAGAAAAAATTACAGAAATAACTTAGAAAATAGATATCAGAGAACAAAAAAAGAAGAACCATATTTTGTGATTGTTGTGTACTCGTACCCAAAAACGCTACTATTTATATAGAAAAATAGTATCATAATGGTTAATATCTATTAATTATTAATTTGACCGTTTTAAAATTAATAGTATCAACGTCTTTAATATTATAAAACGTGCATTAAAGGGTTAGATTATATTTCACGTAACCTACAAAAAATTAACTTCATAACATTAGAAATTTATTAATATCTTATTGATATTAAGTAATATAATTTTGTAACGAATACAAATTAATTATATAACTTTAAAAACTAATTACTACAATTAAATTTTTAATTGATAGGTTATTGGCATAGTGTAACGAACCAAAATTCAAAATATAATTTATTCAAGTTATTTATTATAATTTTGTAATAAATGTTAATCTAATACTAAATATATTAATAATTATTTGATTCTAATGTACAAATTTTTAATGTAACATATAAATTTTAATCGAAACAATAATTATATCAATAATTATTTGATTCTAACGTACCAATTTTTTAAATTAACATTTAAATTTTAATCGAAACAATAATTATATTAATAATTATTTGATTGTAACCAACTATCTATTTTATGTACAATTTAATGTTAAATAAAAAACGGTTTTTAATAATAATTATAATTATTAAGCTTGTATTAAAAATTAAGAGGAATTTTTGGAACAAATGCCAAATAGGATTATGATCATGTGGACATCTTTAGAGTAGAGGATTTTAGAATAGTCTATTTCTAAAAACTCTAAATTGTTAGTATAAAGATTCTCAAATTGGTCTCTGACTCTATTCTCAAAATGGTCTCTGTCTTTGTCAAACGTTTCTCAAATTGATCCCTGACTCTATTAGTTGTTTTGTATTTTGATGTTAATGACTCAATGTCTTTTGGATATTATTTAGTGGTTGATGACATAATGCCTTTTGGATCTTATTTGGTACGTTAGTGACTTAAAATACAAAAGAATTAATAGAGTCGGGGATCAATATGATAAACATCTGACAAAGATAGGGACCATTTTGAGTTATTAATAGAATTATGGACCAATTTAAGAATTTGATTCAAAGATAGAGATCAATTTAATAGTTTACTCAAAGATATAAATAAGATAGGATAATTTTATCCTATCATGTGTTTTTGATAGATCGTTAAAGAATAATTGATAAATCAACAGAACATGTTTAACCATGATTTTTAACGTGGCACCTTTTTCTTTGCTAAGCCATCTTTCTCACTCAAACCTCTAGATTATCTTTTCACTACCATCCATGACCCATATATGTGTAATAGCATCTCAGTATTTTTATGTCTGTCAATTGAGATTGTTTCGAGCCCACTACCCAAGTTTGTTCCTTCAAGGACCTTATTTGTGTCTTCTCTATGGAGCTATTTCGTCATCTCTAACCGATTCTTCAAAGCGTTCTCCGAAGTTTCCAACTTGTGGCCATACCTCCCACATCTAAAATAAATAAGGTGCAGACCTTCATATTCCACGTTTAATAAAGTTCCTCTTAGCATGATATGAGATTCAAGTTGTCTACCTATCTACTTTCAACATAGTTCCCGAAGTGTATTCAATTCTCCACATGAAATGTTGATTACATAATTGTTGATGGTGATTTTTTGTTTTTCCACCAAATCCGACAATAGATAATCAAGATGAAACAAAAGTGAGATTATCTGGTAAATGTGGTAACTCCAATAACATATTTGAAGCAAATAAGTTAAAGAACTCAAACCAATTGATTAATAGAAGAAGAGAAATGCATAAACTTAAACAAAAGTATTAAATTGATAAAAAGTAAATGAAACCAAATAAAGAACAAGAAAATTAAGGAAAAACATTGAAATGACTTGAAAGAAAGAAAGCTATTAAATGCAAGAAATGAAAATGACAAGAGTAAAATAAATTTTCAATGAATAAAAAGACAAGAAATAAAATGATTGAAATTGAAATGGTTAGGAACATTGGTAGCCAAAAAAAAGAAAATAACTTTCAAATGACACAGGCATCTCTTTGAGTAATTTCTTTAACCTAAGAATGACGAGTAATTTCCTAAATTTAAAGTTGACACATGTCTGTTCGAGTAACTACTTTAAAACTTCTCTTTGAGTAACTACTCTAAAACTTTTGAGATAAGTACTTTCGTACAGTCATGGATCCATAAATTTTGACTTGCAGAGGCAAAATTTTATATGATAAATATTTATACAAATTTTTTAGCAATGCAAAAGTGATAATATAATAACATTATTATCATTGAGCAAAATACTTGACATTATAAACACTATATTGTTATATATTCGAAAAATTAAAGATTCATTAACATGTACAAATTATAATAATTATTTTCGTGTTCTTATATTTAAAAAATATGGTAAAAATTATTTAAAATTTCATCTCAAACGTACTTACACATTTGATTTTATAAAATTCATAAAAAAACACCTTTTTATAGTATAATTTTTCATTCAATAGGGGCAATCTAATTTTTTAAAAGGGGGGCAATAGCTAAAACACGAAAAACTTAACAAATAATGTAAAAAAAATAGCGAGGACAATTGCCCCCAATATACTATAGGTACATCCGTGCCTGCTTCCGCATAGAACTTGTATGGTTTTATGTTGGCCGACACATACACTTCCACCTTTCTTCAATATTTATTTGTCGACCATCATACTATCTTCAAATTTTACATCATCATACTATCTTCTAATCCATCGTCATCTTTGATCCATACTGTTAATCTAACTATTGTTAAAATTTTGCAACTTGGATAGGCCTGTGTTTAGACATTTTGTGTTGATCATCATTATCACTTGTCCAAAAAAAAAAAAATTAATTGTTTAGATTTCCACCTCCTATTCTTTGCTTTTTTATACAAATTGAATTTGTAAAAGAAAAAAAATCAGTATTACATTATTATTGTCTCATTTTGTTTGTTGTGATGTGACAACTTAAAGAAGCAGCAACATGTTGGGAAATATCATGATGCGTAAAGTTTTCGCGTAAAGTTTTCGCAGCTACAGACTCCAATGACACTTGATTTTTTTGGAGGTTTTTTCAATATTTTTGTTTTTGTAGGTTCATACGGCAACGACAATTAACTGTTGACAACTACAGTTAACTATTGTTTTTGTAGGTTCGGTTGCGAATGACAAATTCATTGTCATTAGGAATATAATGGTCAGTTTGAGGAGTAGGAGGGAAATTTTAACAGTTTAAAGAGCAATTTCCAAAATATAATGTAGCCCTAAGTATCTTATGTGCATCCTTCAAGGGGATCAAGCAAGCCCGATCTCATTTTCAAACAATTTACTAATCATCACATCTGAATATACGAATTTCTAATTGTTCAAAGTCCCTGGCTTGATTTTATCATAGTAAAACATACTCCCTACGTACTTAATTATCAGCAAATATAACTAATTTCATACTCGCTCTAAAAAAAAAACATTTCAAGCTAATTGTAAAATTTAGTTTTTTTTGTTTTGTTTTGCTAAGCCAAGAGATTGGACAGGCATCAGAGGGAAGCAACAACATCCCAACTAGGTTGGCACCCCGCAGAACCCCCATCCTTTGCCGCCAATCTCAGATAAAAAATTTATTAAAAAAAAAGGGAAAAAGGTACATGAGGGGGGACTAGGCCAAAACCCTCAAAAAAGAAAACAGGAACAGAAAAGAAATAGAAGACAGGAAAAAAAAACAGAAGACAAAAACAAGAAACATCTGACTACGGCAACCTAGAATGAGGAAACCCGGTGCGGTCCAAGAAGAAGTCAGTCTGGAGAGTCTGGGGCAACACCGAAAACCAATCCTTGTCTTGTACCGAATGACCCAAATTTGCTAGGAAGTCCACACAACAATTACCCTCCCTAAAGATGTGAGAAGTAATAATCTGGATTCCTTGGTGCAAGCGTTGTGCCAACGATTACGAAGTAAAACCGGGACCAAAGACCGGTTTTTAAAGACCATCAGAGCACTTGTCGAGTCGCTCTCTAACCAAACATTCCTCCAACCGTGCTGATCTGCAAACTCCAAAGCAAGAAGGAAAGCATACACATCCACATAAAAAACTGTAGAGTGGCCGATGTTACAGGCAAAAGCACCTAAATGGGATCCCAGGTGATCACGGAATAGTCTGCCACACGCAGCATGAGTACCAATCAAAGAGTCATCCGTGTTCACTTTTATCCAGGGGGCCGTGGGGGCCTTCCAAGACACCATCAAAATATCACTGACACGAAGATTGTGAGAAGAAACCGAGAAAGCATCAAGAATATTTGCATCAGAAGCAATACATTTACCAGTCGAGATATTGCCACTAAAACTAATGGCCGCATGAATACGTGCTTTTGTCGAATGAACAGCAGATGTCGTATTAGTGAACCGCAAAGAATTCTGAGTCAACCAAATATCATGAAGAGTGTGAACCAATGCTGCCAAATAAATGTCACGCATTTGGGAAGAACAGTTCGGTGGAATGGAGCTAAACAGTGTCTCAAACGAGGCCAAATTGAAAGTAATATGTAACATTCCTCCCAACCAAAGCCAAAGATTCGTTGCAAAAGAACAATGGAGAAATAAATGAGCAGATGTCTCATTCGTGCCCAGACATAAACTACAAATTGAAACAATGATATAGCCACGATGACGAAGGTTTTCGTCCGTGAGCATTTTTCCATGCATGATGCGCCAAAGAATAAATGAATGAGAGGGAGGGATGCAAAATTTCCAAATAGCAGCACCCCATGGTAAAGAAACAGCTGCTGGTTGCAGAAAATTAAAAGAGAGTTTCGAAGTTAATTTACCATCGGGCGAGTGCAGCCAAACAAGAGCATCAGGCAAAGGGGTGGTTGGCAAAACCATGTGAGCAACATGGCTAGCCACCTCTGGAACAGCCAGCGATGCTGCTGGTAAATAATACGTGTCGTCCATAATCACATCAGCCACCGAAGCTCGTAATTTTGTGTGAAGAGTTGGCGAAATATGTAACAAGTCCACCAAACGAATACCAAGCCAATTGTCTGTCCATAAATTGATGTTTACACCTGTCCCAACAATCCAAATCGAGTTTGAAGAAATAGTAGCTAAGTGTTCTTTAATACCACGCCACACCGAAGATTGAAAGTAGTGCTGAAGCGGTGTGCCATGCTTGAGAAATCTTTGTCGCAACAGCCCTGCCCATTGTGAGTCTCACGTTGAGAATTTCCAAGCAAGATGAAGAATCAATGACTCATTAATAAGACGAGTCGGGTTAATATCGAGACCACCCGCTGCCCAAGATCGACACATTACCTTCCAAGAGACCGTGCACACCTTGCGAGTGTAGATGTCGCCACTCCAAATGAAATTTTTAATCCAAGAATCTAACTGGTGCAGCAGACGTCTTGGCCACATATAAATGTGAAAAGAATATACAAGCATGCCATGGATAATAGACTCAACAAGCTGCACACGTCCCATAATAGATAGCAAAGTTCCTTTCCAAGTTACAAATTTAACCTTGATTCTGTCAACAATGGGTTGAAAAAATATCCCTTTCGGTTTGCCTTTAAAAATGGGGCAGCCAAGATAGGAAAAAGGAATGGTACCAGCACTAAACCCCAGCATTCCCGCAATCATCTGAGAACGAGAGGTTGTCATAGCCCCCGCATAAAACCGACTCTTGCTGTTATTAATAATCTGCCCAGACACCTCAGAATAGTCATTGAAAATTTTCAGCAAGCATCTAATATTTTGTTTAGTACCTGCACAAAATATTAACACATCATCCGCATACAAAATGTGAGTAGGATTAGAAGCCCCACGACAATAGAACATAGGCACAATCTTGCCCGCATAGGAGGCCATGGAAATCGCCCTGCTCAGAACCTCTTCAGCAATACAGAAGAGAAGCGGAGATAACAGATCACCTTGTTGGACACCACGAGAACAAGAGAAAAAACCCACTGCCTTACCATTCACCAAAATAGAAAGCTTGGCTGAGTGCAAAATAGCAAGAATCCAGTCGGTAAACAAAGAAGAAAAACCAAACTTTCGGAGCACCGCAACCAGAAAGTTCCAATCCAACGTGTCGAAGGCTTTTTTAATATCAACTTTCAAAGCCACATTGCCACCAAACTGCCTTTTATCAATCATATTAACCGTCTCTAATGCAATAATAATACAATCTGAAATACTCCTATCACGAATAAACCCCCGTTGCTCCGGAGAAATGATGCGCATAGTGATAATAGAAAGTATGTCAGCTAAAATTTTCGTAACAATTTTAAACTGAAAATTTGCGAGAGCTATAGGACGGAAGTTCCCCATGGCCTGCGCCCCTGTGATCTTAGGAATAAGGACCAGCATATTTGAATTAATATTAGGCGGGAGAACGCCCGTGGTAAAAAATTCCGGAACCGATTGAATATCGTCCACTTCGATAATATCCCAAAAGGTATGATAAAATTGTATTCTAAAGAATGTCCTTAGAAACTTGTTAATAGACATCTTTAGAAACTTCTAAATATTTGTATTTTATAACTTAAACTAATTGAAAGATACTTTAGAATTAATAGACATCTTTAAATAGAGTTAAAGACAATTATATTTGCTTATATTTAAGACCAAAAAATATGAATACATTTTTTCTTATAATCAAGATTGGAGTAGTATATGTTTAATTAGTTCAATTAGTTGAGAAATCAAAGTGCATAATTTATGCAGGCCTAAAAACTCTTTTGATATTGGACCCTCGTAAGATTATACTCATCTCAAGCATATATTCAACGAGTTAAAACATGTATTTTTCGAGTTTCATAGTATTTGACTTGCGATTTTTCATGATTAAAATTTGAATGCTAATTTAATCATTTCATAATAATAAGAGATTCGCAAAGAAATGATGATAAGAAAAGATAACATTGTTAATTCACAATTCAGTAATTTACTGGTACCAGTGCAGGGAATTGCGTTGGTAGTGCTAACACTTCAATATTGTTTCTCTTTAATGATACATCGACTTTCTTACGTTTTATTCATTGATATAGCAAAATATCCATAACAATTAAAAAAGAATATATTTTCACCAAAATTAAATTAATAAAATAAAATAGATCTTTGATACATAGACTATGTTGATGAGTGGAACTGTTGAATAAAGCAAACAAGCAGTAAGGAAGAAGAAGAATATGAGGCATGTTTTTGCTGCACTGCTTAATTGCGGGAGATATCCGAGTACCATGTTTTTGTTATACTAGAGTAGAACAAACCGAGGTTGTCGGGTCAAAGAGTGCGGGCAACAAATATTTCCTTCCATTGACGCCATTAGCGTTATAACTGGCCCCACTTGTTGGATCCACCAAGAGGTTCCCGGCGTAGCCAGGGTAAGCCCCTTTACCGTACACTCCAGTGCAAGCTGAAGCGGCTTCAAGAGGTGCTTCTTTGGGGCCTTGATAGTACCCGTTTCCAAATGGGTTCGTCACGGCCCCAGCCAACAAACTAGCCACGTTAATTACCATGCCGTCAAGGCCCACATCGTTATTTGGTGCAACTAACGGTGGGCTTTGAGGCCCATAAATAGGTTGGTGAAAGGGCCACGCGCATTGACCTGGACATTGTGTCTCTGAATTACCCACCCATACGTAAGAAAATTTATGGTCCATCGATGAACTGTGTGTCCCACATTTACTTGAGCAAAATCCATCAACTGTCACATCAGCAGAAGTAAGAACCACGTTGATGGAGTTTGCTTGTGGACCCTTGGATGCAAGCGTCACTATTTGATCATTAGTAAGTGATTTTCCAAATGAGTAATTCTCGTCAAGGATGTGTGAACCTGTTGTGAGAACGAGGTTTTGTGAGTTTGAGAGATGGTAGTATTTGTCCGTTAATTTCCACCACGTAGCGACGGATGGTTGGGGTTTGATGGTGAGTGAGGAAATTGAAGTGATGAAATCAGAGATTATGGCTCGTTGGGATGGATTGAATTTACCGTACCATATGAGATTGATGGAGATTTTGCCGGTGAGAAGAGGGCCTTTGTGGTATTGGAACTTTAATTGTTGGTCATTTTGTGTTAGTTTTCTTGCTGCTGAGCTCAAATGGAGTAGAGAAATAAAGAGGAATAGGCTTAGTAGAACACTCAAAGACATTGAAGAAGCCATTAGTGCTAACTATATTTGTATTGGTAAATTGTAATATAGAGGAAAGCTATGCAAATGTGTAAGTGTAAATGAAATGTAATTGAGGTTATGGAAAAAGAAACGTGGTCGATGGTATTTAAAGGGGATTTGGAAAGTTGAAAAGAAAATGGAAGGAAAGTAGGAAAGAGCCTCCAAAAAGGAAGAAAGTGTGTTAAGTGGGTGAGAGTGTATCTGAAGAAGTCAAAATAAGGGGGAGAATAGACTAGAGTGAGGTACCACAAAGCTTGATAACGTGTTGCTTTTTTAAATTCTTAGGACTAGTGTACGTAATCAAATTCCATTAGATTGTGATGCACGTTTTCATACTTCAACCGTGTACAATTATTGCTATAATAATCTATAATCTATTAATCTACATGTACCATATAACACCGGGACAGTGTATGGATATAGCCAGCTAATTGCAAACACAGTCAACGTGTATGAGACAAGGAGACAACAAGCTAGACTAGTCTTCATCTTTCTTTTACTACTTTCATGGAATATGCTTAACTCTTTGTTATGTATTTTACTAGTAGAAAGTCCCGCCTTAATTTTTGTTAAAAAAAATGCAAACAAGTGCTCCGAAAAGAACCTTATTTAAATTGTGGTGTATAATTGTAATTAAATTTTGTGAAATTAAACCGACGACACTATTCCTTCTTGATACAGTAATATTAGTACTTACTAATTTCATGACTGATGTATTTTTGACATGATCTTATTCATACATATGTATATATATTGACCTAGATTTTTATACATTAGATTTTAAAGTATTAAGCATGTCCAAAAAAAAAATTGACATTAGATTTATTTATTTTTTTACCTTGAGGTAAAACGAGGGAAAGGATGGTGAAAGTAGAGTTCATGCTCATATCAGACTTACTTAACTCGTATTTTGCCTAATCAGTTGTGTTGTGATCAAAATCCACTCTATCAATTAATTACTCATCAGTTGTTATGTTTACCGCATCCTTATTTTTAAGCAAGTAAATGTTCATTCACATGTTTTACTTGATCCACCCACAGATTGTTATTGATTTATGTAGCCCAGCTTTTATCTTCATTTTCTCTCTGAAACTACTTTAACCTTTTTCCAAATTATAGTAAAATGGATAAATGACATTTTGGCTTGGTTTATAGTTTGGTCTATAATCCAACAGTTTCACGAGCTCACTAAGACTAAATAACAACCTTTAAATGGGTGAATCTAGAAGTAGGAGCAACCTATGCAAAAATTAGTTGGAAGAAGTATATAAATATTTTTTTCAAACATGTTGTAATTACGATATTTGACTCTTAATAGAGTAATACACATTTCAAGGTATTAGCAAAGTTAGGAGACTAATCCTGAAGTCGACAGCGGAACATCTAATGTTTTTCATAATAATTGAACTAGATATCAAATTTTATGAAGGGGAGTCATGTTGTTAACTCTTTCAACATCATATTGGTTGTAACTTGTAACATCTTATTTATGAAAGTATAAACGAACATACTTGTAATTGTTTCAAATAATTGTTCATATATTTGATTCAAGTATTATTTCCCCTAGTTGGTGGTGCTATCAATCAAGTTTGCGGTTTAAAGGGTTTGTTGCCTTAATTCAATTAATTGTATTCAGGTTCAGTTAATATTCTATTAAGACTCATAAGAACATCTCTAATAGAAATAGCATATTGTAGAGCTTATTAGCTACTCTCATTGGAGAAGAAATAAGAAGTATTGTTATTTAAATGCAAGGCTTGTATAAACTCTCTCTCTCTTACATAAATGTGGTTCCATTGCATTCTTTGTTCAACTTCTTTCAAATAAAAAATTAATGCATGAATTCAATGTTACAAATGAAGTGATTTTTTATGAGTTGCATGGTTGGAGTGAATAAGTGTTTATTAAACATTAAAAATAAAAATAAAGTAAATACGTGATGTTTACGTGAAGAAACCACTTAAACTACCTCTTAATAAGAGCTCCACCTAGATTTGATTCGGTTAATAAATTTATGAATTCATGTGATCACACATTAGTTGTCGTTATATCAAGGTCAAATGGTCTATATATATATTCAAGTTCGAAATTTATGATTATAAAGTAAAAGTTAAAATTATTGCTGTTTGGATTGTGTGATCAAGATCAAAACGCGATCAATGTCCTAACTGCATAACTTAGAAAAATATTAAATGCGAAAATCCAATTTTAAATACTTTCTATAAAAAAAATCATGCAAATGGTATTTTCTGAAAAGAACAAAAACCGTGAAATACTTTTCAACAAGTTGTCTTTTATAAAGGACAAAAACCAAAAAATACTAATACCCAAAACTAACCATACTTAAAATGTGGTGTAACGGAGGTCGGGTCATAAATCTTAAAAATTGAGGTAAATTAAATTTATTCCTAGGAATTTAAAAAGTGTTGGTGTGGCATGATATTTGATTTAATAAGATTGAAATAGGAGAAAATAAATTTAAATAGGGTTAAATAATGCAAAACAATAGTATAATTGTTTAGTTAAAGTCTATCAACGGAGCTAGAAAGAGGCCCAGCGGAGATCATTGTCTCCCTAAACCTTTTTCATTTTTTTTATACTAGTATGTACTACAGTTTTTTGTCTCCAGTTTTTTGTGAACTTTTATATCATGTTGTATAATGGCCTTAAACACTTAGATTTATGAGTTTAACTGCACTAATCTTTAACTCAAATCCTTAAAATAGAAAAGGAAAGTGAGGTTTTGTATGCAGTAATTAGTTTCCTCATTGTAAATTTATATTTACACTTGCATTTTCCTTCTTTTATATTTTCTCTTTGTGTTATTCAAAAATAGTTTTTAGTCTAGTCATTCACAAACAAACTCCAGGAAATCTTTATATATCTAAATGTTACGTCTCCAAGTAGCCTTGATTAACCCTAACCCCGCCTTTTTTGATTAGCTAAAAAATTCTCTATGAATGAAAAAACTTTTGCAAGAATTCGAACATGAGACCTAATAGCCTCCTCTCAACATTTTGACCACTAAGCCACTAGCAATTTTCTTGATTAATTTTGTTTTCATTAATTGATATCCAATATCAAATGCCCTTTTTAACAAACCATTAAATCCCTTTTTCGTTTATTACTATCACATTATCCAAAATCCACTAGCCACCTATTAATTTCTATTAGCACAACCCACACATGATTCTTTCAATTCTTGCAGAAAATTAGTGCTATAGATTAGACTTTTTGGAGACCTAATATAATGTAAAGTTTATTTATTTATTTTTTACAAACGGAGACATAATGTAAAGTTAATAACTTCCAATGTGGATTATATGGGTGTTATCATTATCATTTTGTAAAGGAATATGAACAGGTAATGAGTGAACCTTAATGCATGACTAAATTTTTTGACAAATTGTCTACATTATTTTAAGATAGCCACTTATATCATTTCTATAAGTAATATATATATGTCTCATTTCAAGTTAGGGAATATATATGTCTGATTTCATATTCTTTATTTTTTTGTATGGAATATATACATCATATAGTTAGTTAATGAATCGATTTAGTTTTTTAAAACACTAT
>Ga0228711_1002645_pt1 | contig 27674 bp, 15 predicted proteins | sample MedpolnodulmetaG_2_FD_177996 | JGI IMG/M metagenome (GOLD analysis project Ga0228711, IMG submission 177996) | Root nodule microbial communities from Medicago polymorpha collected in Santa Monica, California, United States - brown nodules | ecosystem: Host-associated > Plants > Roots > Nodule... | reverse complement strand
CTTTTAAAAAAAAAATAGTTTGTTCAGATATAACTATGTAAAAAGCTTTTTTTGTTACAAACTCATCTTGGTATTTTAATAGTTATTTTCTCTCTCTCCGAAATATGATTATTTGTTACAAAAGACACAAAATGGTTAAAATATGTTAATGTGTTAAATGATTATGTCGGAGCAAAGTTATGTTTTTGCTGAACATTAACATTCATAATTAATTAAATATCAAATTTTAAATTCAAAAAGATAAAAATTCATATTTAATTCATGTTTTGTAAAAAAAATAAAATAATATGGAGAGATTCTTATAATATTCTTACCAAATTTCATTAAAAAATATTAATGCTACACATGAGCTACCTTAAAAGTAGGAGAGCAAAAGTGGTAATGGAAAAATTTTGGGAGACTAAAAGTGAAGAAATTTTTTAAGGAGATGAAAACAAATAATTAGTATATTAATAGGGACAAAAAAACATAATATTATCGTATAAAAGTAGGGTTGTGGATAGTATTATGGGAAAGCTCAATCTAATTCGTATATATTCCTCCCTGATTTCGGTTATCCAGCAACTTGATATTGTGAACCTTGGCGCTATATATAGCAGTACTCAATCCGAATCAGAGTGAATCAGTTTCATTCTTCTCGTTGTTCTGCATTTATTTGTTTCTTTCACAACATGGCAACAGCTTCAGGTACATCTCTTTTTTCCTCAATTCAATTATCCTTTTTTGAAGAAAATTATTTTCTTGCTGCACAAGTTACAACCTGTTCATCGGTGAATGCAACTTTTGTATCCGATTGAGGTTTTTTTTTTCCGCTTAGGACATTTCTATTGTTCTATTCAATTATATCCAGATGAAATCACACATGGACGTCAATTCGAAGCTATTACTCAATACTTAGGGTTTTTTGAATTGATTTATTTGAGTTTATCTTCTAATGTAAGATTTGTGAGACTGTTTGGGAGAACTTATTAAAACAATTTATGCCTTTTTTCAAAAAGTTTTTTTTTATGAAAACAATTTATAACATACAATAACAATTTAATTTTATCTCTTGCTATAGAAATAGCTTATGTAAGCTTACTTATGCTATAAACTGCAAATAAGTTGTTTGTCCAAACATGACCTAATTCTGTTTCGTTACTTGTGATGCAAACAATATGGTAATACTCGTAGTATCCGGTGAATGTGAAGTTGCGTTTCCCCCATAGGGTTTCATGGATTTAAAACTCTTTGCATACTTGTTTAGCGAGTTGCTTTTGTCTCTTTGTAATTTTAATTTTAACCTGGTTATGTACTTCTCAATTCACATTATACCTTAGTTGGACGGTTTGTGCATGTTTCTTAAATTTTTATGGTGGTGGATTGCAGCGGCATTCAAGTCCAGGGAGGATCATCAAAAACAGATTCAGCTTGAGGAAGCTCGTAAATCCGGGCTTGCACCTGCTGAGCTTGATGAAGATGGAAAGGAAATCAATCCCCATATTCATAGGTTTATATCATCTCCACCTTGGTATCTTAAGGCCACGAGACCTGTAAGTTTTTCCCTACCCTCCCTCTTATTTTATCAGTTTTTTAGATACACATTGAATTGTCATACTTGACATATAAAAACTACTTACACATTCTTCTGTTTTTTCTTTCCAATGTAGAGTTTGAAACATCAAAGGAAATTGATTTCTCATCCCAATAATACTTCACCAAGGAGCTCTAGAGTTACTAAAACTTTTCAGGCCAGCAAGTATAGGAAAGGTGCACTGTTTCAAAATGGATGTATGTTGTGCCTCCAAATGTGATGGATGCTTCTTGTCTATCAACTTAATAAGAAAATGAGACTAGTATTTGGTAACATCTGTCTCGGACTGTGTTTGTGCTTGTTTCAATAGTTGTCAAACTCTCTTTTGAGTTTATGAAAATTGTCTCGCATTGTTTGTAAACACTGTCAAACTAATATAAGTGAACCGGCATAAAATCTTTTAACCAAATTCTTCTATTTAGTTTACAAGGTTGGATTAATACACGGTATTGGCGTCAAAATGACCTTTTCGCTGATTTGGTTGGATATTTGACTTGAGTTGCATCTACTTTGCACTGCTCATTAGGTTTATAAGTATTAGAGCTAGTTAATTTTAAATTATGTTCATTGCCAAGAAAGAAAAAAAAGGCAGAGTATAATAAATTATTTTCAACTTGAGTTGTCTAGGATTCCATGTGTCTGCCTATACTATCAAGTTTGACAACCTTGTTTGTCTCTACATATATTTAGATTGCCATCATCTCTTACAAGTTTAGGTTAGTTTCTTTAATATTAATCTTCTTTTTATAGCTGTGGAGCTATGACACATGTTGCCAAGGATGCACGAAAAGAGCAAAAAAGGTAGGAGCAAAGTATACAGACAAGAGCATTGCTGCTGATGAAGAAAAAGAAACTTCTGAAACTTGTGAGCTTGACTATGAGAGAAAACGGGACAGATGGGAGGGGTATGATGTATCAACATACGCCCGAGGCATTAAGGCGTATGAAGCCAGAGACCACGCTCGAATGAAGTTCTTGAAGGAACAGAAGCTGAAGAAATTGGAGAAGGGGGACCAAAATGATGAGGGTGCTGCAATTGATGAGTCTGAAGATGATTTAAGAATAGACGAAGCAAAGGTTGAAATGAAACAAATGGACTTCACAAAGGTTGAGAAGCGTGTGCGAACAACAGGTGGTGGGAGTACAGGAACTGTAAGGTAATTTTTATGTTACTATCATTGTAAAAGTGCAAGGCCAAGTTGATTGGTAATTATCACTTCTATTATTTTTTTTATGTGGATTGTAACTAAAATATCTTAATCTTCAGGAACCTACGTATTCGAGAGGATACTGCAAAATATCTTCTCAATCTTGATGTCAATTCGGCACATTATGATCCCAAGACTAGGTCCGTGCGTTAAGATCCTCTTCCAGAGTCAGATCCAAAATGAAAAGTTTTACATGGTAACTTAGTCTCAAAGATTAAAATTTTTAGGGAACTTGCTGATTAGATTTGTTATTGCTTTTTGCATTGTTATCTTCTATTTGGGTTAAAATTTGTTTTTGTTCTGTAGGGTGATAACCATTATAGAAATAGTGGTCAAGCTTTGGAATTCAAGGAACTAAACACCTATGCTTGAGAAGCATTGGACAAGGGACAGGATGTTCACATGCTACCAGGTCCTTCCCAAGTTGAATTGCTCCATAAGAATTTCAAGGTCATGAAGGAGAAATCGACGTCTCAATGGAAGAAAACTATTTTTGAGAAGTATAACTATGTAGCTTTGAAGGACCCACTTCCAAGAGAACTTCTGCTGGGTCAGAGTGAGAGGCAAATTCTGTATGATCGTGCTGGTAGAATTATTAAGGGAGAGGTATAAGACATGCATTCTATATCTTCATTGCATCACAATTTCAAGTTGCATATCAATCTTACACAAAATGCTTCTTTGTGATATCATTGGATTTTATACATGATATTTTCTCCCAGGGATTAATTCATTATTGGTTTTTGTTCAACTCTAAGCATTATGCTTTTAGCCTTTGCTGTTCTGTAGGATGATAATAACTGTTATTTATTTGTTGCTTCTAACAGGAAGCTTTATTCCCCAGAAGCAAGGATGAAGAAGATGATATTTGAGGCTCATGGTGGTAGGAAATCGCATCCCCAAACAACGACTAGTTTTTCATTTTTCTACAAATACCATCTTCCTAGAAAACATATTTTAATCAATCTTCACCGTCTACCTCATATGCAAAATAAAATGCCAGATTCACTGTATGCTTCCTCTTGGGATATGATAGGGAGGGGTAAGATATAAAGCAGGATTTGATATGATATAGACAAGATAACAATTATCTTATCATGTGTTTGACACGCACATGATATCAAATATGACAACGTTATTTTATCGTATCATGTTTTGTTACGCACTTCATAACGATATATATTTACATCGTTCAGAGACTAAATTGTAGACAATGTGATAATTTGTGGACTAAATTATGAATATTAATCATAATTAGCAAGACTTAGTTTAAGTAATTAAATACTAGTATTAATTACAATTTATTCGAACAACATAAAAAATTTATAATAAAAAAAAGAAAGAAAGAAAGAAGGGGATAGATCTGCTTAATACTATGCATGATGGAATATAAAGTTTAGATCTGCTTAATTATCACCTTACATTACATCCCTCACCAAACCTCTTTTCATTGGACTGTCAATGTTCACATTTTCCCACCAACCAACAAACAAACTAATCTGTATGTTGATTTCTATTCAATAATTTCACACGTATAGCTATCTTTGAAATAAAGACTTTTTACTCAATTGCTTTGAATTTAAGTTGAAGGACTTTATACTAATACTTACCATCACATTTGGTCCATCTAATCTGTCAATAACAACCATTGCCTTATGCCATATATAAAGAAAACCTTATTGCAACATTTCTCACCATCTAACTCAACTTTCTTCTCTCTCCTCTCTAGCCATATAATAAACACTTTTCTGTTTCCATTCATTGTTGATCTAACTCATTAAATAATAATAACCATTTTTTTTAAAACAACATAGTAGTAACCATGTCACCAAAAAGTTGGACAATTTTGGTCATTTTGTGCTGTGCCGTCTCATTTACCTTCAGTTCTGATCCTGATACACTTCAAGACCTTTGTGTAGCTCTTCCATCTTCAGGTAATGTATAATGTTTCATGTATATACTATTATCATTTTTTTAGCAGCAAAACATTATACTATTATCATTTTTTTGGCATCTCTAACTTAGAGTATATTTGGATGACCAATGAGTTTTGCAAAATCAAGGTGACACTGTGAATTTGTTGAAACTTTAAAGTGTAGCTTCTGCTAAAATTGTGGCGGTTTATTGTTATGTCGTTTTCACATCGAGTTTCTAGTACTCTCATTTACTAATTTGATTCCCTTATGTACTCTTCAGGGTCTGTTTGGATTGGTTTTTTTTAATATGTTAATATTAGTATGCTAGTTGTTATGTTAGTATATTTTCTTTCACCAAGATTTAAACTCCGGTTCTTTAACTCCTTCAGTTCCCTTAGCTCAACCGAGTTGAAATATGCACGCGATAAGTAATTTTCAGCTCATTTCTATAAGCTCTCCTGTGTGATTATGAAAACAACTTTTAACTTATATAAAAACAATTTAACTTTATTATATGCTATAAACACTTCATTAAACTGTTTATGCAACTGGAACTTATTGTAATAGAAGTGGCAAAGTTATGTCTAACAATATGGTATGTATTATGTAGGTGTTAAGGTGAATGGATTTGCATGCAAGACAGAGTCAAATGTAACAGCAGCTGATTTCTTCTTTGATGGTTTAGCAAACCCTAAAGTTGTCAACAACACAGTAGGATCTTTGGTAACTGCTGCCAATGTTGACAAAATTCCAGGACTCAACACATTAGGGGTGTCTTTATCAAGAATAGACTACAAACCTAAAGGTCTTAACCCACCACACACACACCCTCGTGCCACTGAGGTTGTTTTTGTGTTGGAAGGTGAATTAGATGTAGGTTTTATCACTACATCAAACAAACTCATTTCTAAGTCCATTAAAAAAGGTGAAATCTTTGTGTTCCCAAAAGGGTTGGTGCATTATCAGAAGAATAATGGGGATAAAGCTGCTTCTGTGATTTCTGCTTTTAACAGTCAACTTCCTGGTACTTTGTCAATTGTTTCATCTCTGTTTGGCTCTACACCAACTGTTCCTGATGATGTTCTTGCTCAGGCCTTTCAGATTGATACTAAACAGGTTGATGAAATAAAGACAAAGATTGCTCCTAAGAAGACTTAGTTTATAATATTCAAGAAAGGGAAAAAGTTCAGTGTTTTGACTGTGTTTTCAATCATTTTTACTTTCTATTTTTGAAATAATAATTCTTGAAGGGTTTTGATGATTATTGTACTTGTAACATTTATTATGGTGTTGCATTTTGCTACTTGATATGGAATCGAGTATAAAATAATTGTATAGAAGATTATATATAGTACGTTGTGATGATAATAATAATAATGCAAATTCTATGAAGTAGCTAGAATGTGTCACATTTTATGTGGGATATATGGTTTCTTTTCTTCTGTCTGTGGTTATACCTGCTTTTGTGGGCTGTACTTGTAGCTTTATCACCTCACTTTCTCTTTCATAATGGTTAGATGTTAAATCAGTATGGTAAGAAGCATACATCTTAAAAATTATGAGATAAAAAAAGAATGAGAATAAAAAAAGGGATTTTGAAAAAACTATATGAATAAGATCAAATTCAATATTTTGATCCAATATTTTTAAATAATTTGGGTATAACTGAATATTTTTGGGGTGTTGCTAGAAAAAGAATGTAATACTACAAGGTGATTGCATAACTTAAGTGTCAGTCAATTTATGCAGAATTTTTTTGGGACCATATATGGTATTACTTTCCAATCGTACAAGGTCATTGCATATTACAATCTTACTTTCTGGAACCTGATCCCAATCCCATACCTGGTGGTAAAGCTCTATTGATGTTCCCACTGCAACTCAACAACATACTTTTGTTCAAGTGCTAACTAATTCAAGTGATATTCATCTGACTGACACAATTACATTAACCTTGTGTAAAAGGCGGTTGCATATCCATAAAAATCTCTGAGGATAAATACGAGGGTTGAAAAAAAAAAGTTTGCACTGTTGCATCATTGTGTTGAAGGGTGGGTGAGAAAGGTTATCTGCTCCTGAAACTACAAACCAAACAATATGCCGGTTACCCTAGAATCACTTGGTTGAAAATATACCCTTCAACCTCAGTCGCTCGATACTCTAGCACACCGAAAACAAACCAAACTATATTCACTTTAGAAACCTTTCGCTTCGTGGAAGATGGTATCTTTAGGAAAGGAGTTCTGTGAATTCAGCTTTTCTTCTCTGGAGGATTTACGCAGTGTTTGGATGGTGGAAGCATGGAATGTGAAGCCAGACAGCCTTCATTTGTCTTAATGGTCTCCTAACTCTAACATTATTTTCTGAAGGGTCCTAACTTTAACATTAACACTCAAAAACAAACTCATATCTAAGTTCGGATCAAGATGCATGATCTGCCACAAGAATATTGGAGAGACAAACCCTCTTTGACATTACAAAACCACTCAAGTGATTTTTTATGTTTGTTAAAAATATCACCTTTTTCTATAAAAAAAATCAACCAATTTATTTGACCTACCATCCTTATGAATCTTACACAAATGTAAAAAGAAAGGTGAAATAGTTCTAGCCGTTTTTCATTATTGAAGAGGCCAGCATCATCCTCCCAGCACACACAAAAATTAGTTCTGTTCAGCTGAGTGATCAACACTAGTTTCTTGAAAAGAAATTACATAAAAAACAAGATTTCCTCATTTCATTTGTCCCAAATGAAATTATTATCTATTAGGAATGAACTACCAGGACATCGTGAGAGACTGTATAAAAACCTTTAGAGCAAACCGCTTACAAAAAATTACAAATTCCATAAAAAAAGAGTACTAAACATGTTAGTTATTTAACTGAGCTGACCTACTGCAAGATCCTGGCTTCCTTCAACTAAAAATGGAATTGGCTTCTTCGGAGCAGGCAGCCGTCCAATGCTATCAACTTTATCCTTTTGTTTTGGAGGAGGTCTAGCTGCTTTAGGCAACAATCTTCCTTTCTTCTCAAACCACTCGGGCTTCAACAGTGCCCGAAAGCCTAACTTATTGTAATACACCTTTCTGACGGATCCACCAGCCGCTTCAACTGCTTCCTTGGCCCTGACAGTGACCCTTGTTACCTGTAAACTCAATATGTTGTAACACCCCTCTTATATGCCTATAAAGGACTGTATAAAACTTACATCTTAAGTGTTTAGAATTGAAAAAAGTACCAATTTTACATTTATTTATCTCATTGACAAACAGAAGCATAACATGTAATCAAAATCTCATACTATATGAGTTTAATTCTTTATTTGAAATACAAAACAGAAAATGCCTAAGTTTGAGAAAATTAGCAAGTAAACTTTGAAGATATAAGAGCTATTCCAACTCTTCATAGCAAAATCGAAATTACGAAACCTAAAGCCAACATTTTGTTCTTTATCCTTAGACACTACAGAAACTTTATATACCATTCATGTTGCCAAAGTTAAAACATGGTTGTCACCACTTTTGATGGTTCACGCTTGCCAAAAGGGAAAAGAGAGTGCAGGCTTTCAAAAAAGGCATTACCGTGGTCCTCAAAAACACTTATTACTTAGCCTTCAAATCAAAGTATACATACCTCTAGATGAATTGGCCATTGGATCTTCTCAGAACCACGCCCCATCAATCTTACTCCATCTTTAATTTGCTTCCCAAGTACCCCTGCATCCTGTGTATGGTAATAATAATAAACAAAAGAATGAGAGGGAGCACATGAAGCAAACAAATTCATTTTAAGTGAGGAAGCGGTCACAAAAACCTTGAGTGTTTTCATTGTGATCAATTCAGAAGAATCTATCTTGCCTGCATTGATAAACGTTGCAATTTTTCCCAAACCTATTGGCTGTAAAAGAAGAAATAAAACAAACTTCACTTCTGAATATAGCAGTAGATATGACTGATAGATTGAGGAATAAAGGGGAAGGATACCAAACAGGGAAGGTCCAAAGATACGAGCTCAAACCACGGCTAGGGATTTATGACTACTCTACTCCACATAAACTTATCTAGACATTAAAATAAAAAATATTAAAGAATTAAATTATGCACACAAAATTATTGAATACAACTAGAATAGTCCCTTAGAAGTTACTTGACGCTCATAAATCTGAAGGCTCAAATATATCTGCCAAAGTGAACTACACATTTGGCATTATGTCATTCTATATCAAAAATCATACACACACAGTTAAAATACATTGGTAAATATCCGTCAAATGTCAATACAATAAAGTATAAACTTTGAAATATATTTGTTGTTGACATGCACATTACTTTTTAGTGCATATCATACTTGGCAATTGACATGTTGAAATAAGAGGTTTATCAATCAAAACCAACACAGTCAAGCCACTCAGCCATATATGTTTACAGAAGGTTTCAGAGTCCTTGAAATAAAAATCTTATCTTGCATATGATGTCTTGTAATAAAATTAAAACCTAATATTTGCATTAAGCATAGCACTTCGGCTCCACAATGATGCACGGGTATGCATCCTTTTTAATAATATTCCTGGAGAAATGGTTTTCTTTCTTGGAATGGAAGTCAAGCAGAATAGTCTTTATTGGTTTTAATAAGTATGCAAAAGAAATTCTGAAAAACTCTCAGATGGAGAACTCCATTATTGCTCACAAGTAACCACCCATAAATCTCAGAATTATAATATTCAAAACTATAGGAGTTCCACAATTATAACTAATGAACTCTAATAATATACTAAGGCGTAATTTCATTTTCCTGATGTAGCCAGGTAGCCAATGGTCAAGTTCCCGGTTAAATACACAGAAGAATCATTAATCAAAAACAAAAAAGATATATAAACAGGAAGAAGTGTACCTGAAAAGTGAGGCTAAATGGGTTCTTGAAACCACGTTTAGGCATCCTACGGCGAAGAGGGGTTTGGCCTCCTTCGAACCCCAACTTTGAACCTTTCCTGGCTCTTTGGCCTTTGTGACCCCTCCCAGCAGTCTTTCCCTTTCCAGATCCAATACCACGACCTTTCCTTGTCTTCTGTTTTCGAGGAACATTATCTCTCAGATCATTCAAGGCCAGAAGACTGTAAGCTCTAAAACCTTGAAAATCTGGGTGAGCATTAGGATTAAATGTGGCACGAACGTTGAAAGAGTGAGGGAGCTGCAAGGGATGAAATTGGATAGACGGGTATCCGAGAACGGATTTGTTGTGAGTTGAACTTCTGATGATTGAAGTCGAGAGAACAGAAAGCCTTCTTCTTAGCATCTTTCTTCTACTCTAATCTTTCATTAACAAACAGGAAGTGTTACTTCCAGATGGTAATAGCTTCAAACCTTAAAACAAACCAAAATAAAACCGTTAAAAAATGTTAAAAAAATCAGATAACATGTCACCCACCCTAAATGCCACCATGTATCAGACATTGGTTTATTACAATTACAACTCCAAATAAAAAATAAATCATGTAGAATTTGAATTCATGTTTCCAATCAACAAAAACAAGTGAGGTTTGTATACAAAACTCAAATGCCAAACTGTACAACCAACAACAAAATTAATAACCATAACACGAAAAACCAGCTGCAAAGTTACGAACGCAGATAACGTAACAGGTAAGCATCAAAGAATAGCATTGTTCAATGTAATATCATATCTGCCACAAAACACAATCTCAAAAATAAAGAGGTTCATAACCATATACATGGATTTCTGATTCACATTCAAAGACATGAAATTTCATTTAAGCATCAAATAAAACCCCTAAAATGCAGTTCTCTAAATTCACATGATGACAACATACACGACTTCTTGACAGGCATTTCATCATTCAATTGGTGCACCCTTAAACGAGCATCTTTCCAACAAGATAATTAAGTTTCAATTCAAATAATTAGAGGGATAAGCTATAAATTAATCATTGCATACCCATTGCAATATCAATGAAAATAAACAATAAACATTACCAAATAGAATCCCATCCCTAAATGGCCTTGAGAAGCAGTACTGTGTATTAGATATATGTCAATTTTTCTTCATATCTAGTAAATTCCTATATATAAATTTAATTAACAAGCTAGATTTAGTTATCAAAACTTGCATTCAGGTTCATTTGTAACATTACAATAACATACAGAATGGACTATATAAATAAATTGATTCTCTGGATTGATTTAAAAAAAGATTGAAAATGGAATATACTAATACAATCTTAAAAATGATTGAAAAAGAACCCTAACAATAGTTTACTAACCAATTAATTCCGAAGAGTTGGTGGAACTGATGCGGATTCGGACGCGGAACTTATGTGAATATGGGACGGCGTGATGGTTAACGGCGTGGTGGAAGAATGTTGAGGTGGAGGAGAGTGTTAGACGGCACAGTGGAGAAGAGGAGAATGCTCCGCGGGGGTCAGGGAGGCTGCTGGTCGCGACAGTGAGGGAGATGAGAATGAAGAGGGAGAGTGTGACGTATCCATTTCTTTTTTTCGTGGTGGCCGAGGTTTGAACAGAACCTTACATATTTTATGCTCCATACCAACAACTGAGTTAAGCTCATGAGAACTGATGTAACCATTTCTAAACCCTCATTTTGATTTCACAAATGTTATTTAGCACAATTTTTCACACTAAATTGTTATGTTAACTCAGCTCAAAAAAGTTTATTTTGACATAAATGACTACCGAAAACTGTTGAAACTCGAGCAACGTTTAATTTAACAATTTTGATATTATCGATTGAGCTCGGAGGTACAAACACTTAAATACTTAGTTAGTTGATGAATATTTTGTAAAATTGAATATTGATTTTTTTTTACACACAACACTATTTATTAAAAAAACAGTTTTTCACTACCAAAAAAAATATATTTAGATAAATTGAATTTTGAAAGTTATGAGTAACCTATAAAAACTTAAAGAATACATACAAAATTACTTATTGGTAGGCCATCAAAGCTTTGCGATAAGTGAATCAACACCTTACTAGTTGAATCAATATTTATTGGAAACAACGCTAATATTTTTTCTTTTCATAGTTAACATAATTTAAATTTGTTTTTTTATGTATATAAAAAAATGAACAATGTTTATCTCTTTGAAAAAAAAATGAACAATGTTTATCTAATCAGCCTTAAATAAATGTATGTTATCATTAATATCTACTATATGAATTAATCATTCATTTGAATTGTGTTAGACACAATATGGGATGAACAATAAAATGGAATGTCCCATAATGTGTTTGAATAATATTATTGAAAATAAATAAATAAGATGATAGATCTATTGAAAAGTTGGATTTTAAAACTGCCGCTAGTATACACACTACAATATTGTGATGTTATCAATGATCTTTAGGAAAAGGTTTGTTTCATTAAAAGATGTTCATTGGAACTCATTTTTAGTCTTTGTTTATCGCTATGGTTGAATTTTAATCTTCAAACCAATAGTTGTTTAGCTGAAATTGACCAATTTTATTTAGAATTATGACTAACTTATTATAGATTGATAAAAATCAACTTGTTTTCTTAGGGTCCTCTTTTGATCTAAGCAACTTTTGAATAATTTGCAGATGTACCTTACTACGGTTCATCATCCTCATCATCTTATTTACTGGTTTTCTTATGTGGAAGAGTGTAAAACATAGACTAACATAGACTCATGTAAAGTGGTACTCTTTCGATGATTTTTTCAAGAGTATCACCGGTCTCTTATATTGTAAAAGACTTATCAGAGATTTTAAGGATGATTTTATTAGTGATTGAACACACACCCTTTGGCTCAATTGAGAGATTTTGAAACCACTAAAACAGCCATAAATTATGTGATATATTATGCCTAATATGGAATTTATAGAAAAGTTGGGGGTACAGTGGCTCCTACGGATCTCCAAGGAGATCCGCCACTGATGGTCAGAGTGCAAAGACTCATAATCATATACTCCCTTTAAGTCTTAACTCTTATGATCGAGCTAATTGGTATCACGAAATTCGTCAAATCATCGTGCCATTAATCTCACTAATTTAGTTTTCAACGAGGTCTTTGATTTTATAGAAATGTCTCACCCCCTCTCTCTTTACAACTTTTATTGATCCATGACTTCATAAAAGAATGTCTTTTCCTAATGCTCATGGGTTGCCACAATGGTGTAAAAACGAGACGCTTGTAACACTCTCAAAGTCACATGTTCGAATCCTTCATGTGTTAGTTTTTGTTAATAAAGGAACAAAAACGATGGATAACAACGTTGGAGGAAGTTCCTTTAATAACGTTGAAAACGGAGGCATAATAAAGGAACAAGATAGGTTGTTACCAATTGCAAATGTTGGGAGGATAATTAAGCAGATATTACCACAGAATGCAAAATTCTCAAAGGAATCAAAGGAAACAATGCAAGAGTGTGTGTCAGAGTTTATAAGCTTTGTGAAAAGTGAGGCATCAGAGAAATGCAGGAAGGAAAGGAGAAAGACAGTGAATGGTGATGATATCTGTTGGGCTTTGGGGACACTTGGTTTATAATATATTGATTATGAAAGCATGTATTTATTTACTGTGATGACCTGGTTACCGACTAGAGCTTATATGTTATTATAACATGGAGCAATTGTACCTTTTGCCACTATACCAACAAGATCTTGCCATATGTGTTATGTGGTTGACTTAGAATGCACGCATCAAATTTATGTAACACGTGTCAACGTGCCAATGACGTATACAAATTTAGGACTAACGTATGGAATAATTCTTGGGTGGACACAAGAATTTGGACTCTCTATTTAATCACACACACAAAAAAGTGGACATGCTATAATCATTTAAAAATTAATGATTATTTAATTGTTATTTTTTCTACTTTTTTCTTTTTTTATGTGTGTGACCAAATAGAGGGTCCAAATCCTTGTGTCCACCCAAGAGTTTCTCCTAACCTATGTCAACCAATACATGAATTAAGCAGTAATGTAGTCGATCAATATGCTTAGTAGTGGATGGAAAGAATACCATGTTTTATTCCCATCATTGTGTTCTAAAACTTTGATCTGATGAGGATATGATATAGATGGATAACTAGAGTGTCCATACTTCGGTTGACTTCAGTTTCTTTTGGCAGGATACATGGCCTTAATGGCTCCACACAATATTTTCAAAAATTCAAGACATTTGAATTTGCATTAATATATCTGTTCAAGTGTTTATAATAAGTCATAGTTTATAGCTTTTCAGTATCCTCCAAGAGTGTATTATGTGAGGATTGAACTACAAATTTTTCCATAAAGTTCATAATTGACTAATAAGCTAAATCAGTTATTTAGTTTCTAGCTATAATTCAAATTTGAGGATAAGAGTAACAACTAGACTGTGAAGTCGAGCATTAAAACTGACTAGTTGGGACAATGAGTTAAAGTTTCGATCCTGGGAATGGGAAACACTTATTAACAACTACTGGTATTTAAGAAGTTTCTGGATCAGAAGATAAAATTTCAAATAGTTACATTAAGGACTTGTCATGCTAGGTGATCTTCAAAATAAGGTACATGGTGGTTGCATAACTACATGAGAATAAAGTAACTATTTGTTCCCAACAGTTATAAGATATTGCTTAGACACAATAGCTGATATTGGTGGAAGCAAAACTCAGAGTTTCACTTATCTGAATTAAGGGGCGATCTTCAGCATATATAGGGCAGTGTTTGTAGCTTTGAAGTATACTATCTGAATTGGTAACGGGAAATTCCTTCTGATGATAATGCTTGGGAATAAAGAAATTTGTAGTGTATAAGAGTCATAAGTTATTAAGTGAATTCCCTGACTGTGAACATATAGCCATCAACTTCTGAGATATGATTGATTGCATAGTTTGTAAAATTTGTGTGTGTGGCCTCATAGTTTGTATGATTGATTTTAATTTGAGATATGATATTTATTTACCATTTCGATACTGGAGGCATCACGTTAAATATTTAAGGGAAACGAAACTTAGCAGCAGATAAACGGGAGTGGTGTGTAAGAGTCAGTCACAAGGTGGTACGGTATATAAGTCCCACATCGGGTAATGAAGAAAGAAACTAAGTATACAGTGCATATAAAACCAGATGCGAGGCTTCATTTCAACACATACCTTTCTCGGCCTTTTGGCTAAGATCAAGTGTAGTATCTGTTCTTATCAGTTTAATATCTGATATGTGGCCCAATGGGTCACACGATATTAAATTACTTTTTTGAGGGGGAGAAACCATCTCAGTAGCTTGCTGCTGGGTTTCTCAAGTGTCGCTTATGTGTTGCACTATTACATATAAGCTTGGCGCACCCCACCAATTCTAGTTCAATTTTTTTCAATTAATAATTATAATGAAGTAATTCTAGTATTTAATTTCTATTATTCATTTTTAATTATTTTCTCTGACTCTAATTCCCATAGATTGTTCATTCTTAAGTGGCTTTACACCATGAAAACTTCTTTGTTTAACACAGTGCCTTCAAATCTTATCGTTCTGTTTTTCTTCTTGTTTTACCTTTTTTCTTTTTAATAAAAATATTATTTGACCCAGTGTTTTAAAACCCAGGCCGACCTGGCTGGTTGGACTGGTCAGACCGTGAATCGGAGAGTGCAGCGGCTCGGACAGGCTACTGGACCGGATATGCAATTAACCCGCTGGAATCCGGTGTGATCCGGTCAGGTCAGTGGTTGGACCGCTGAACTAGTTTAACCCACCCGGCCGTTTTTTTCTTTCCTTTTTTAAAAAAAAAATAAAATGAAAAGGCAAGGTATATATAAAGACAAAAACTCTTGTGTTTCTGTTTTTTTTTTACTATGTTTAGAATTTACTTGAGTTTGTAAGTCTATTATTTTTTTGTTGACTATGTTCAGAACTTACTTGGGTTTGTAAATCTGTTATATTTTGATTTTCAACAATGTTTAGAACATACTATGTTTTAACTTTTAAAGATGAAATCTGAATTATTGTTTAATGCATGAGTTCATTTGAATTTGGATTGGAACTACCTTGAAATTGAATTGTGCTGTAGTTAAGAAATTAACTTGCAGCTGTGAATATAAAATTTTTTAATGTTCGAACATTAAATCAAAAAAAAAAAAGACAGGATTTTTTTTATCAAAATTTCATTCATAATGTAATTTTTGGTCATAAATATTTTATATAGACCGGGTCAATAGTCATGCGGTACGACCCGTGACCCACTGGTTCGACCAATGACCCAGTGTCATGGCCGGGTCGATCACTGGTCCGGGTTTTAAAACATTGATTTGACCTACTACTACGCTGTCCTTCCTCTCTTATCCCACATGTCTACTTCACCATGAGTTTTGGTGGTGCACATCAAAGTTTTTTTTGCTCTCCCACTCTTATCTCACATCTCTATTCAAAACCATACATTATAGATTCATATGACATAAATTTATATGATGTTCAATGCTCTTGCAAAGTAGTCAATAGAAGGGTTGTTTAATTGAAAGATGTTCATTGGAACTCATTTTTAGTTTTTGTTAATCATTATGATTGAATTTTAATCTTCAGACAAATAGTTGTTTAGGTGGAATTGACCTATTTTATTTGAAAACACAACTAACTTGTTATAGATCGATAAAAATCAACTTGTTTTTCTCGGATCGTCTCTTAATCCTAAGCAACTTTTGAATAATTTACAGATGTACCTCACTACGGTTCATCGTCGTCATCATCTCATTTACTGGTTTTCTTATATGGAAGAGCGTAAAATAGTGATCGATGTAAAGCGGTATTCTTTTGATGGTTTTTTCATGAGTAACATCGGTCTCTTAGATTGCGAAAGACTTATCAGAGATTTTAAGGATGATTTTACTTGCAACATGTGTTGATCTACTTCATTAATGACAAAACTTTGATGTCTTGTGCGTGATTTGAATTTATCCAACACTATATGTTTACTTCTCTTCACATGGAAATGAATTCTCTTATGTTTGTTGGTATATGGTCAGAGTGCAAAAAGACACATAATCATCTATTACCTCTAAGTCTTACTCTTATGATCGAGTTAATTGGTATCATGAAATTCGTCAAATCACCGTGTCAATAATCTCACTAATTTAGTTTCCAACAAGGTCTTTGACTTTATAGAAATGTCATACCCCCTCTCTTTACAACTTTTATTTAGGGGTGTTCAAAACCGAACCAATCCAATAAGAAAATCGCAAACCGAACCAACCCAAATCAAAACTGCAAAAAACTGCATTTGGTTCGGATGTAATCATATCATTTTCTTGCGCAACCGCATGGTTTAGTGTGGTTTGCGGTTTTCATTTTACCAACCTAACCAAACTAAACCAAACCAAACCACAATATAAGAAAAATATTAATTAAACATATATACTCATAGAAACTCAATGGAAACTTTTATAAAATTACAGACTTTTTCTCTTGTTATATTCCTTCTTCGCTTTTTATTTAAAATTTTAGTCTTTTACATTTCTTAGAAAATAGGATTACGTTTTGTCCATGTTTTTAACTTGGTCAATGTTGTTGAAAACATTGTAAAATGAAAATAAAATTGTAATATTTGGTTAAGTTTAAACATTGCTGAAAAATATGTCGTGTTTTAACTTTTTAACATGATTTTAATGTTGAAAACAAAAAAATTATCGTCTCGAAAAAACCTGCATCAATCGATCCAACCCAAACCGCATCAGTTTGGTTTGGATGTTATTTTTAAAGTCAACCGAACCAAACCAAACCGCATGCTTTTTTATCTCGCGGTTCAGATGACTTTTACCTTCAAAACCGAACCAAATCGCACCGCGAACACCCCTACTTTTATTGGTCAATGACTACATAAAAGAATGTCTTTTCCTAATGCTCGTGGGTTGCCACAATGGTGTAGAAACGAGACGTCATAATGTAATACTCTTAAAGTCGCATGTTTGAATCCTTCATGTGTTAACTATTCACATGTTGGTAAATCCATACATAATTTTCTCTTACCTTTAATTGAGTCCGTTTAGTGGACATCGACTATGATCGTTCAAATTAGTCGAATCTTAAAAACAAAATCGAGATTTCAAAGAAAAAATAAAGGATTAAAAGTAGTTTTAGCCCCCTAAGGAAAAAATTATAAAACCGTCCCCTAAGTTTTTCCCCTATGGCAGATTTGCCTCCTAGGCCAATTTTGATTCGGTCAACGCACAGTGGACGCCACGTGTGTATTTTTTTTGTTAATTAAAAAAATAAATTTTTTTATTTTGTTAATAAAAAATAAAAAAAGTATTTTAAAAAATAAATTCTTTTTTTATTTAAATTATTTTTTAAATATTTAAAAAAAAAAATACATGTGTGTGTTGACCGAGTCAAAATTGGCTTAGGGGGTCAAAACTGCCACATGGGCAAAACTTACGAGGCGGTGTTGTAGTTTTTTTCTTAGGGGTCAAAATCGCAAGTTCTTGTAACTTAGGGGGCTAAAACTGCTATTAAACCAAAAATAAATGTCCCTTTTTTGTTTCTTTGTTTTTTTGTTTTGTTTGAAGAAGCTAAACTAACCCCGTTAAATTAACACGAGAGTCAAACTTGAGACTTTAAAAAGCAACACACTCCCAGGTTCCAAGCTAATATCATTGAGCAACATATTTCCCCTTTATGCAAAAAATAAAATAAAAATTCAGCATACGATGATGAGTTAGAGCTAGACGAACTAAAAAGAGTCCTTAAAACAAAAAAAAAAAACTAAGAACTAAGAAGAGGAACAAGAAAGCAATGGAAAATTCGAAAGAAGAGAAGCCGCGAAGGAAAAACTACCGAAAGAGAAGCACTCCAACAGAAGAACACGACCAATCTCCACAATCTCAACAAAACAACGATTCCGATGACGAAAGCGAAAGAAGGTTTCTCTCTCTTTGTTTCACTTCAAAAAATTTATATTAGGGTTTTGATTTCACCAATGATTAATCAAATTAACGTCTAACAGATTGGCATTGGAAGAAATCAAACTTCTCCAGAAACAACGAGAAAGAAAATCAGGAATCCCTGCAACTCTCACTTTGCAACAATCTCAGCCTGGAATTTCCAGCGGTTTAGCTGCTAAAGCCATTGATAAGAACGACGCCAGCGGCGATGGCGGTGATAAGGATGATCTTGTTCTTCAAGATACTTTTGCTCAAGAGACTGCTGTTATGGATGAAGATCCCAATATGTATGTGTTTATTGAATTTCAGTTTTTGAAGAAGTTGATGTTGAATGAATACTGATATATGAACGAATGAATGAACAGGGTTAAGTATATTGAGCAGGAATTAGCTAAGAAGAGAGGTAGGAATATTGATGAAGAAGATCAAGTTGAGAATGAGTTGAAACGTGCTGAAGATGAATTATATACAATCCCTGACCATCTTAAAGTTAGTAAATTTTTCCCTTTTCTTTTACAATGGTTGCAATTTTTCTGTTCTATGTTTATTTTTAGTTTCTAGCAGCTGGTAATATTATGTGCAGTTTAGATTAACCTCTGGTTTATAGTAGTTTGACCCTGTTTGGATAAATAGTTAAATTTGCAGCTTATTGCATAAGCACTTATCGTGCTATAAGATATTTCTACAACAAAAGATAAAATAAAGTTAAATTATTTTCGTATAAGCTATAAATTGTTTTTGTAAGCTAACTTGAAGAGCTTAGGAAAACAAGCTGAAAACAACTTATGAACATGTCATAAGCTGTTTTCATAAGTTTTCCCAAACAGTCTCACAAGTGCTCATGCCAGTATATAAGGTTAAATAAGTCAATTTGAATAGGCTTTCTCAATTAAAGAAAGTGAATGGTTGTGAAGTAGTCTTTAATATAAGCTTGTAGACTTCTATGTAGAAGTTAAATGAGAGAACTTTTGAAAAAATTGATACGCAAAAGCTAATTTCAACTTGTTCAGAAGCTATTGTTAAAAAACTTACAGTTATAATTAGATTTTTTTTTTTGGTAATATTTCTCTATTTATAAGTGGTTTTTGAGAAATTTATCTGAATGGACTCTAAATGTAAATCTTGCATCTTGTTAGGTAAAAAAGCGAAATTCAGAAGAAAGCTCTACACAGTGGACCACTGGTATTGCTGAGATCCAGCTTCCAATAGAGTATGCTTTCTCATATTTATTGCTATGGCCCATGGGCAAAGTTTCTGTTTGATTTGTTTGTTTAAGAAGCATTTAATAATCAAGCAATTTTTTTTCTTCATATTTCGCTTTCAAGTTAATTTTTGACAATGTCTATCTAGTTGGGGTGATAAGTTTATCTGTACGGTTACTTTGTGCCTGTAGCTAGAAACAAGCAACTAGAAAAGAAACAACTTTAGCTTTTCCATTGAAAACTATTTTTCTCAATCTCAATGATATAGTCCAGATGATTCATCTTGCCACCAGATGATTCATCTTGCCATTGGTTTCTATCTTTCTTTTAAGTGTAGTGGTTTCTCTTTCTCTTATGTTGCTGTTACTTTGTGGTCTTTGTTTAAAGTATGAATTTTTTGTGCAAGAAAAATCAGTGGTGTCTTAACGGGTTTGTTTATGTGTTTGCAGATATAAATTGAAAAATATTGAAGAAACCGAGGCTGCCAAAAAGCTTCTGCAGGAAAAGAGGCTTATGGTGGGTCGAGCAAAGTCAGATTTCAGCATTCCATCAAGTTACAGTGCTGATTATTTCCAGCGTGGCAGGGATTATGCTGAAAAACTTAGAAGAGGTATCATTTTCCCTGATTCTTTCATTATAGATTACATATGTATATTTACTAGTACAATATTTCTATTCTTTATGAAACGAGTAGAACCGTCACTTAAATCCCTAAAAGTGACATATGGTGTCATACTGGTCCCCATAAGAAAGGAAAACATCTAAAACTCCCTAAATGCAATTCCATTAGTCATTTTGGTCCCTGCCGTCAAATGCCTTTCAATTTTCCATTTGCTTTGCCTGAAATGGAATTTTTTTTATACATCACATGGTTACATGCCATTTTTCTCATTCAAAATTGAAACCCACTCTAGCAAGGACCAAACTGAGTTAATTAAAACATACTTCTCCTTGTTCAAAACTGGAAGCAGGGACGGAACTAAGTACATTGCAAAAGTGGGCGGTCCATCCCCACAACCATGTCAAACTAATTACCCCTCTATGTTATAATAGCACTCACCACCCTTGTGTAAGCAATATCAAAACAAAGAATTAGTATAAAAGTAATCATCCAAGGCACCTTTTTAAAATAATATCGTATTCACACACTTGATAATAGTATGATAACAGTAGTGTAAGAGTATCATTTTATAATAATTATAGGGTGTTGCTAACCAGTGCCCAGGGGCATTGGTTAAGGAATCCATATATAGAAGCTTTATCTTGAAAATATAAGTTGTTACACTTGACCAAGTAATGATTACACTAATTTTATAGTATAATAATAGTGTAATAATTTTCATTTTTTATCGCCACCCTCAACATTTTTTTCTGGTTCCGTCCTCTCCTGGAAGGCTGATGTTTTACACTTTTACTCGTTGACACTCGGACAGATCAACTCAATCTATATCTATTTGTCTCTTCCTTCAAAGTTTTGGGCTGACAGACCAACACCGTCCTACAAGTTATATGAGTTCAATCATCAATAACGGTGTCACAATTAATTCAATATCCCATATCCCACATTACATTAAGGTATCCTTGTTTAGACATGATTAATCATTTAACTTGAAGTAGAGCTTAAACAACTTAGGCTAAGACTTGGCATGTAAACCATTCTGCAAGACGATTAACCCTGATGGATCGAAACCATCTATATCTTCAGCTTCGAATACATTGTCAAAGAAATTACTTGCAATCAAAAGGGTGTATATAATTAGTAGGATATATTTCAAATATCACTCAATATTCTTTAGAATACATTGTGGAATCAATTATCATATATTGTTGACTTGTTGTTTCTTGATTAAGTTATACTATATTTTAGTAATTTGTTTGATTTTCAAGTAGGTTTTTTAGTCATTAGTTAGTAGGGTTTCTTTTAGTCTTGTACCTAAATACCTAATCCATCTATACATACACATGGAGTTCTCCACAATAGCTTATTATCAAATGCTTAACTAGTTGAACACCGTGAAATAGTTTACTAAATGTGCCTTATTAAACTGTTAACCAAATACACCCATAATAAAGTAGGAGCTATAAGGCGAATAAGATTGATAAAGTTGTATGAAACAGGGGGAGCATAGCAAGCAATCTTACTCGTAACAAGATAGCACCAGCAATTTGAGAAACAGAAATCGGTAGTGGTGATGGTGACACTTACGAGTGTATCATAGCTCATAAGCCGGTTAACTTAGCAGGTCTATGTGTGTGTCCTATATGTTTTAATTAACTTGCAGTTTGGTCCAGAGTGGATTTCAATTTTGAATGAAAAAAAATGGCATATGAGCGAGTAATGTGTAAAAAAATTTCGAAGCCTAAACAAACAGAAAAGTGAAAGGCATTTGATGGAAGGGTTGAAAATGACTAACGGAAGTTACATTTGTAGAGTTTTAAATGTTTCTTTTCTTACGATGAGTAGTATGACACCAAGTCACTTTTAGGGACTAAAGCGTCTGTTTACTCTTGCAGAATATTAGTCCACGAAACACAATAATTTGGACGTGCCTTGTCTTTTTTTTTATTTTTAAATAACGTTAATTTATATAATTAGAATAGCTCAACTGTTGTTTAACGGAATACACACGTTCGTAGTGTTTTGATAAATTGAGTTTTGATTTAGCCTTGATTTTGTTATCAATTAATTTATCTTGCCCCATTCGCCTCATAAATAAACGACTTTTGATTTCTTTTGCTTTTGTTTTAAACCATTCCCGTTACTGACAAAAAATGTAACCAATTTGCAGAACATCCTGAGTTGTACAAAGATAGAAGTCAACAGGATGATAATTCTGCATCCAAGCAAAACGAGTCCAGCAGTGATGCTCCTGGAGCAGTACAGAGGCAGGCTGCAACAGACCAATTCATGTTAGAGCGTTTCAAGAAACGAGAACGTCACCGTGTTCGGCGATAGCATAAATGTGATATTAGTGCCATATGTTACATTAATCTGTGCAAGTTCGATATTTAAAAAAGAGAAGCAGAACATGCAGCTCCTTGTGCTTTATATTTTGTTGACTCTCTCTCAGGAAAACTGCGAAGAAGTACCAAGAATCTCTCAGGAAAACTGCGAAGAAGTACCAAGAATGTATCAATTCAGCCAAAGCATAGCCGAGCAGTGTCTGATATGTTGTGGCCAATACTGAGGCAACAACAGAATTGTGTTAATTACATCTTTGTTTGGTCATCAATAACTTGCTGTTAGCCTGTAAGATGATATTGTACGAACTTCTGGTAATGGCTAAATAGGATTGGGGGCTTTGTTAGGCGAACTTCAAATATTATACTGTAATGATATTTCCAGAATGTTTTTGAAAGTGAAGAGTTGCTTGTTTAGGACTGACTCTGTTATTCACGATTCTGAATGACAAATTCATTAGATTTCTGTTTTCTTCCACAATAGCTGCTATTTGCTCTGCTTCGTCACTCAATGTTAGCTTAATGGTCATGATATGGGTTGCTATTTGCTCTGCCTCGTGACTAAAGACACTATTGTACCAATATATTATCGTGTTTATCGGAAAAGGTTATAAGTTGTGCATTTTAGATACGGCTTACATATACTACATTTTATTTTCACATTCCCTTGCGTTAATATGAAAATATATTGTGCATCGATATCGCTTCCATTCTAAATAGGACTTCACATAAAACAAAAACAACTTTAAACTGTATACTACTTCAATGCTTTATAATCCAAAATGCACTCAGGATGAATAAGACTTCCAAGGTTCTAGCTTCATTTGTTGGCTTACATATTTGCCTAAATTCGTTTTATATGGAGGGAGAAAAGTTGCACATATTGATGTGGACTTCATCCTTGCATTGAAATGTCAATTTGTCTAATGAAATCACAACTAGTTCTTTAAATTTAAGAATGTCAATCAATTTTTTAATTTTAAATCTCAATTTTAAAACATTTTATGTTTGAGAGACTAAATTAATTAACGTTCTTTAAATTAAATTGTCTGATTATTACAACTTTGAAGATGAAAATAGAGATTCACTAATAAAATATCCCTTCCCTTCTTCTACAGACAAGTCAGTAAATTGACATGGATGTATCTTTGTAAAAGGATGAAGTGAAGACTAATGTATATTGAGTAATATTTATGAGTATCCTTTCAATCAGAACTGAACCTTGCTGATGAAAGACTGACCAAATCTCCAACTAGAGGGTACCACATTAACAGCCGTGCGAGTATTTCCATTACTGAGTTGGACTCTGAAGGATAAGCTCTGACCATTTAGATAGCTTAAGCTTTGCCAGTTAACACCCCAATTCCTAGACATAGATTCCCAGTTTCTCATTTTAGAACCTTTGATCCAAACTTTGGAGATATCCCCTGCTCCCCCTACATTGCTTATAAGCACCAGTTCAAAATAGTCTCTCCCATTGATTGTAAATCTTATACCTCCACTTCTTTTGCACCCAACTCTGTATAGATTCAATACAACATTGAGAAACATTAGGCAGCTAGCTTAATCACTTTAACAAGTTTAATTAAATGGTTTTCACTTTAAAGATTTTGTACCAATTTGTCCGGATAAAAATTGATGGAAAGTTGTACTACATGTCATTAAAAAAGATTTTTCTTAGAATGAACATTTTTTTTTAGCACAAATGGTTAATGCACAGGTGCATGTGTGAGTGTTGTAAACTCCGGAGTACCGAACTCGATTCCTAATAAGAAAAAAATAAATTGAAAAATAAGACAAAGTGTAAACACAAGTATATAACATACTTTCTGTAAAGGATTGGAACAATCCCAGCCTTATATTTGGCGATCATTTGAAAAGCAGGTTGGGACATGTCAAAATGTGGTCTAGGAGGATTACACCAACCACCATTGTTACTTGGGAGAGCAAAGTTTGGGGGACAAAAATTAGTGGCAGTAATTATTATGGAAGTCCCCCTGAGGCACCATTGGGGAACTTGACTTGCATCACAAACAATCTGATAGCAACCACCACATGACTTGCCATCATTAAACAAAGCAGTACTCAATGCAGCTGTTTTTATTCCATAACCATCTTTGTACAGATTTCCATATCCACATGCACCCCCTACAAGTACAGACAAATTAAACAGGTTAATTTTCATGGTTCTAACTTGCTCTATATGTAACTGTAATTGCATGAATATAGCAGGTTAGGAGGTTTTTTTTATAAATAATGCGAAAAACACACACGACGACGTATAGTTGCATTTTTTTACCCATAGTTCCTGAGGCATCACTTCCACCATAAAAAGTTGCATGAGCTTTCTGCCAAGCTGCTGATTCTACTCTTAGTTCTGAGGTGAACAAAGCTACAAGCACTGCTATACCAATGAAAATTAGCCTGTCCATTTTATTGGTCTCAAACTTTCTTAATTTTGCGTTTTAGGTGATACAATCAGATGGGTTTTTATAACTCAATAGTTGAGGATGTTTAGCCCATAGAAAAAGCCACCTCAAATTCAATTTGTCAAATAAATAATGTGATGTTGACTGAAAACTTATTCTTCTCTTATTATAGAAATAATTATTGTATGATATACACGCATTAAATAAACACAGACATGGAATTATTATAGAAATGTGAATAAGACTCGACCCATCCAAAATATACACTACGATGGATGCAAATTTGATATATAAATATGGTGTTTGATTCTCCAATATGGTTCAAAGTCTCATTGTCCTGTGAAAGAACATGCTTTGTCGGTCATACATCCGTGGTACGTAAGTGGTACAATCAAACGTAGTTGTTGTGACAACTTGCTAATGTCTTAGTTAACATGCATGATAAAGTGTATGATTAAATTATTGTTTTATCAGAATAATTCATAAAAATTGGAATGAACCAACCAATTGAACAAATTGAAATGTGAACTAGGTATGTTTTAAATTGAATATTATCTACTTCAACCATGATTTATCTGTTTGTAATTGACTTGTCCATCCGTAACATAGAAATTTAGCTGGTTTAATCTCATTTAATATTTGAAACATTAATTTTGAAATACAAAGCTAAAATTAGTTTTTCAAGCCAAAATTCCGTTTGAGATCAAACACATTGTTCATGAAAGTTCTAATGTCTAAAAATTAAAGGATGAATCCATTTTTTCATTAATAGTTGTGTGTATTGATAAAAGTCAATTCGTACACGCAAGTTAGTAGAAGAAAATGTGCACAGATATATGCTTTAGTGGTATAGTAGTAACATGCAATGGCCAAGTATGTGCAATAGCCTTATCTTAGTTAACAAGAAAGGAAATCTTTTATATTAGTATCAAAGAAGAGAATTGGCAATAAAAACAAAAAATAGTATTGACAAACATGAGCAAGTCAGCTATAAAATGATCATTAATAAATGCCATATACTGTGCCATTTCATTGAGCTTCCACCCATAGGCATCTGCAGCCATGTGCAACCAACCATTGCTTCACAGTTCACACTAGAGAGGGCCATATTGGTGATTTTTGAACGTGGAATTAATTACAAAGATCCCTTTTATAGAATTTCCAAATATCTTTTTCCCTCATATCAAGATACTGAATTAGCGAATTAAGTGAACCTTGGTAGAAATTTTAAATTACAATACACTATACAGTAATAAATTGTAATGAAATGGCACAACAAGTTTTAAAGGGCTAAAAAATTCAACTGGATCCGTTGATCGTGTATATTCATCCCCTTTTAGATATATATAATTCTTGCTTTATCATCACTTGTTTTTTGAAAAAACTTTATCATCACTTAAATCTACCAACATTGTTGAAAAAACTTTATCAGAAGTTGGAACATGATGTTACCACACTTGAGTTTGATCACAATCAACTCCGTGAATATTTTTATCCTTATGTCTTCAGTGAGTCATTACTGATTTACAGAGAACTACAGCAAAGACTCCAGTATAAACCAGACTCAAATCTAAACCAGAGTCAAATATTAAGCCTATGCTCTTTTCTTCCCATTGATGGCTAATCATTTTATTACCCTAATATAATAACAGCGATGCTATTCATTGCGAGGGAAACCATCACGAGGCTGTCACGAAACTATTTCCTAGTTATAATTGTGCAACTAAATAAAAGGCTGAAATAGTGGAATTCAGTTGGCAATGATGCTATGTAGTACAATTACATATATCGGGATAAATTTAAGTCGGTACATAGCATTTGTCATATAATAATTGTACAATAATCTCAGTTTCATCTTTCAATTGTCACAAATCAAAGTAATACTAAATTGGAAATGTTGAAAAAAAACTCCTTAACATTTAACTATCTACATAATCAATTCAATGATCACTAACATAGATTATTTTTAACAGTGAACAAATAGGTTCCGGGTAAAGGTTAAGAAGACATATTATAAACCTCATAAATTTTCATTTATTCAGCAGACGTTGAAAAACCTGCTTACAAGAATCTCATTCTCAACTAGCTTCTTCTTCAAAAAAAAATCCCATTCTCAATATCAACCCTTCAAAATATGCTAGGCTTTAGCAAAGCTCAACAGAATTCAAGAAACACTGGTCCTGTACTTCTGTTTATGAAATGCCATCCCTCAGACTAAAATGCTACAGATTTATCTGTCATTACTATTACCATACCTCCAACAAGATTAACCAAATGGCATGACTCATGATTACATATTTTCAAGTAAAGTTTAATCTAATTATAAACAGTCAAACACAGCCCAATAGAAGTGAATTGGATTTTAATGATCCAAAACAGCCCAAGTATTCCCAGAGTTAGCACATTCACACCTCTTCTATCAAAGTATACTTTTTACCTGATTATTAATGTTTGGGGGGGGGGGGGGGAGGTAT
>Ga0228711_1002644_pt1 | contig 27690 bp, 13 predicted proteins | sample MedpolnodulmetaG_2_FD_177996 | JGI IMG/M metagenome (GOLD analysis project Ga0228711, IMG submission 177996) | Root nodule microbial communities from Medicago polymorpha collected in Santa Monica, California, United States - brown nodules | ecosystem: Host-associated > Plants > Roots > Nodule... | reverse complement strand
TTTTTTTTTGATAACGAGTGTTAAGAGTCTTGTATTTGATAATATAAGGTATGAAAATGAGTTTATATGGGAGAGACATCTCTCACTTTACAAACTAGTTTTGTGGAGGCTGAATTATGTGCGTATGTTGAAGCTCATAGCATAGTATTATAGACTCTCACTATTGATACAGGAGTCCAATCAGCATTAATCCATAAAAATTACATTTCAATGCTCAATTAATTATTGTTTTCTCTTGTTTTGTCGAAACAAACCGATGATGTAATTGTTTCAATGTTTAGTCGTAAGGACTTTGAACTTTTACTTAAATATTGTGACTTCGTATGTCATTGAAGTTTTGAACGATTTTCAAGTATCGATCAACCATATACCATATAAAACACTTCCCCACTGTAGGAATTGTCTTAATTACATGGTGAATTTATTTTTTCTTTTGTTTTAGCGCAACTTACTTTTCTCAGTTTTGTGAGTGTGGACACCATTTAGTCACATAATCCTATAAACAGTAGTAACAAAGCAAAATAATTAAATATAGTTGCATATGGTGTGAACTTTAATTATTTTGGCAAGGTTCTCCTAATTTGTTTTCGAAGATTCTCACAAACATTACATCATGCACTAAATGCATGGCAAACAAAGGTGCAACCCTTTTGGAGGCCCCTATCTGTTCGGATCCCATCCCCATTGATTTTGTTAACCGCTATCATTGTTCTCATGCTCTTGTTATGATTAATTAGTGTGCGTGTCCCACGGTTACAAACATCATGAATGATGGCAAAGTGCAAACAAAAGGTTTGAACAGTGTTTCTACTGCACGTATGATTTATGAACTATGAATATAACTATAAGAGACATGGTTCATTTTTTTTTCTCCCTTTTTAACAAATAAATAATGAAACTCTTCTATAATGCAAGCCCCCAAGAAAACCACTTTTCTTGTCGTTATTATACTAATTGAATTTACTATAACAATATTTCTTTTATTTCCCAAATTTGGTAGTTGAAAAAGTTCGAATGGCTATGAGTTTGAGTTGACTGTGATGGAATTGGATCCTTGACAAAGAAAAGGAGCTAAACATGAGTGGTAGGTAGTGGGTCTCATAAATGTAATGCATGGAGCTGCTCACGGATGGATTTTAGCAAGCCTAAGAAAAGATGCTAAGAGCAATTGGTTGCATGATTTGTTGATTTGGAGAGATAGTGAGGGGTAGCACTTTGGTGACATTGACCCCACAATATCAAAAGGGCGCAAAAGGATAAAAAATGTTGTTAGTGAGAGAGAAGAAAGTCATGGTTTTTTTATCCTTTTGCACACTTGTGACATTGTGGTTGACCGATGTCACATGACATTGGCACTCCGATGTCACCAACGTCCCATCCGACAGTGAGAGGGCATAACTACAAGTTAAAGTGATGAGAAAATAATTAATTCAATTTTTTCTAACAAAAATTAAAACATTCGCGGACTTTCTGTAGCCCTCTTTGGACAACATTTTTCATGTGAACTTGAAAATTTAGTAGACACAAGGGGGTGCGAAAATCACTGCTTGATTAGGTAACGACAATTGCTCTTTAAGCACGTAGAAAGCATTCAAATCAAATTTTAAATTAGTTAAATCGATTTAAAAAATGTCAAACGGTAACTAACTATTGTTCGGCAGGTATATGCGAGCAATCACTATGTGCCTATAGATCAACTGTCTTAGGTGATTACTGTCTATTGTCTTATGTAATTACTGGTACTAAGGAATATGGGCTGGGCTAGCTTATTTAGCCTACCATCTGAGTTTTAATGTCAGAATCTGATATTGGGACCATTCCAATCTACTATCTCCACCCATCCATCCAATGACCCATATATGTTTACTTTTTTTCTTCTTTCATAGCCACTTTTATATCCTTCGTTTTAATTCATATCTTTTCCTCTTTTATCACATTGCTTATTGCATTTTTCACTTTCTCCATCTTTTCTTTCCCATCCTCTCTTTCTGTTTGTAAGGTCAAATTTCGAGCTTATACTTATATATTTAAAGTTCATATTATCAAAATAGACATCTTTTGGTCATAATATTTTCTCGTGAGCGTTTATCAAATAATGTTTGAGCTTATAGGTTAGTATCATTGTTTAAAATCAATTTTATAGTATAACAACTAATATTACTAAAAAAGAAAGTTTAATATATACTAACTTATCCATCACAATTATCAGCTAGTTTATCCATGATCAATCAACTTACTAGTTATCCACTACTTTTTACCAACCAGTCTAACTTAATAGAGCTTATAAAGCTGAGTCTATAATTACTTAGAAGTCAATTTTAAGGAATTAAATTTGACTAGAAAACTAAATGAATTATTATTATTCTTAACAATGTTATTGATATGAAGTATCCATCGGCTTCGTCAACAAGTAATCTCTATAAAAGAACTTGTGCGACTGCCTTTGATGAGTTTCCTCTCCCAACTACATTGTTTTGGTTCGCAAATCAAACTCTTGTTTTAGGCATTTGATTGCAGTTTCACTCTTGATTTGATTTAGAGAAAAAAAGAAATGTCATTTAGCTTTTTGTTGATTTGACAAACAATTAACAACATTCTCACACAAATTCTATCCATGTATGAATCTCATTTTTAACTTCTACTCTGATATTCTCTGTTGTCATAGAATGAAGATACAAAGGTTTCCACTAAAGATGAAAAAAACAAAGCTGAGGAAACTGTGAAAGAAGAAACATCAGAAACAGAGAAACCTTTGGAGGATGCTAAAATCAACGAGCCAACATTGAAACATGAATCTCCAAGAACAGAGGAAAAACATTCTCAGGACACCAAAAACAATGAACCATCTACTGAACAAGAATCTGCAGTTGTTGAGGAAAAACCTTCATTGCAAAATCAAATCACTGATTCAGCCGCCCAAGAGATTGTGAAGACAGAAACACCAGAAGAAGCTAAGAAAACTTCACAAGAAACTAGTAAAATCAATGAACCAGCTGAAGAAACAATAGTGAAACAAAATCAAAATGATGTTGCAGCTGAGGTAACTGTGTTGGTGAAGACAGAAACACCGGAAGCTGAGAAAGCTTCAGAGGAAACAAAACAAGAAAAATCATATGAGACTATTCCCATTGAAAATGTGGTAGTTCCTCCACCTGAGGAGAAAGTGATTGAAGTGGTTTTAACAAATGTAGAGTCTTTGGAGAACAAAGTAGTGGAAGCAACATCTAGCGCAGAAGAGAAAAACCATGTTGATGTTGGGGTAGAGCATATATGATATATCCAAGGCTGATAAAGCTTCTATCTCTTAATCCAACGGTCTACAACCGGCTGCACCGTGTAGCTGCAGAGTCGTCGTCTGTGCTTGATTATCTAGTTCATGAACCTTACCAACCAAAATATGTTGTGTGACATTTCTCAACTACAGTACTTTTTCTTTATTTTTACACTGTGTTATTCTTTTCTCTCATCTTTTATTATTATTTGAAGACCGATATTTTGTTCTTGTGGAATTATTATTATTTTTGTTTTCTGCTATTGCTTATCATATTGATAGGTAAAAAATCACCAATGTAAATTGTAATTTTGATGTGGTTTGCATGTGAGAATATTCTAGAGGAATCCCAGACTACAAGTTTAAGAATGTTTCTTACATTAGATATGTATCAAGCTGAAGAATCTATTTGATTATGAAAGGTGAAATTTGTGTAAGCAGTTGATGATTTAATTATACTTATATGACTTGATACGGTAACCATATTGTGGAATGAAAAACGTGTTTGTCTTGGTATGATTAATATTGATTTAGATTTTCGATGACATCTGTATCTATATGTTAATTTAAGGTTTCAACATGTTCGTGTGAAATTTTGAGCACGTTTGTTTTTTGTTCATGTTAAACATTGAAGCATCAGAATTTAACTGACAACCATGAATTAATATCAAACTTTAGATTTCAGGTTTACATATGTTCCAATATAAGGCGCCAACACATGAATTTTTTTAAAGGAGTTAAGTATATTTTTAGTTTCCAAATCATGCTCATATTAAGTTTTGGTGCCTAAAGTTTTAAAAGTGTTTTTTTCCCTTTCTTAAAGCATGCTACAATTTGTTCTTGCTGCTTGTTTTTATCCAATAATTTTTTAGTTTTAGTCTAATAATATTATTTTTTTGTTTAAATTCAAATCATGCAAGATTAATAGAATATAAATCATATGAGTGATTGAAGCTAAACAAAGATTATGAATGATTACAGTCCAAATCGTACAACTTGTCTCAGTATACTACTATTTCAGAAATCAGAACATTAAGGACTTTTTTTTTCTTTTTCTGTACTTGAAATAAAACCTTCCTATATTTCCTAGAACTAGGATATGAATGATAACAGACCAAATAGAAACAATAAAAAACCTATAGTACCCAATCAATGTTACAGGGTAAAAGATAAATTTGACTTGTGTTTTGAGCCTAGAAGTTCCTTGGTGATATATTTGCATTGAAATTTACTACCCTTAGAAGCTACACGAGAGGCTTGACTCAATAAGGAAAAGAATACGACATATACAAATACTCCACAATGTGCTTTGAAAATCGCTGCGGTGATAGTGTCATACGTAGTTTAGTACGGTAGATTAATGCATAAAAATTGTTAAAAACTTCAACGATAAACAACGATACCACATTTGAATAGAAGTTTTAGGTTATCTATATTCTTGTAGACGGGATAGTGACACGATTGATGTTGATTCAACAAAAACATATATTTGTTTTAATAGTTTCTTTGTCAAACCAACATTGGTTGGTCAATGTATGATGATGGATAATATCACAAATTTCTATTTCCAAAGAGCGTTCACCACATAAGTCACTTGTTAGTTTCACTCAAACACGAAGCTTGCTCTATGTCTAAGGAAGCTTTTGGCATTTGCTCTCTACTCTTTCCCCACAGCACAAAGTACAATCCTAGAACCAAACCGCAGCTACCTAAAAGGCTGCTCAAATAACACCAAAAACAATCACATAATGAATTAAACAAATTTTTAAAAAAAAAGAGACCAAAATTAAAACTTCAAATCAAATAAAAATATTTTATTACTAATGAGTGAAATTACCTTCCCAAACTTAATATCTCGCCCAAGAGAATTGCTGAGGAGAACATAGTCATGATCAGAGCTAATGGTGTTGACATGGCTAGAAACACTGGTCCTCTCTTTTCTATAACCCATGTTTGTAAGTAATATGTCACACCAGTCACCATTATTCCCTATCATTACAATAATTTAGTTGCCATGATCAGCCATGATTTGAGAGATAACAAAATATTATATATAGAAATAAATAATTAAGTTATGAATTTAATTAAGATTGAGATTATTACACAATATAACACAGCGACGAGCCTGACATTCCAACCCAATTTCCATTGTTCAAAGTCTCTCTCTACCGCCAAGGCTACGATTAATGACTGAATTGAGCTTAAGGAACATTGAAGAGTTGTGAGTAGCAGCTTTGAAGGGTACCCTTTTATGATAAAAGTCTGGTTGAGTAAAGAAAATAATTAAAATGAGAAAAAGAATGTCAGTAAGTAATGTTGATATTATAAGTTGGTGCCAACTAACTTATTTATTAATCAGAAAAAGTTAATTACTTGTAGTACAAGCCACATTCCCCAAAAGGTGTTGGAAAGAAGCATGAGGAAGCAACCCTTGATCCATGATGATCCAGATAGAACGTGGCCCTGATGTTGTTGGGTTTTATGGTAATTCCCCAAAAAATGAAAATGGGAGAAAAGTTCCAATTGAGGACCTTTATAAAAAGCAAGGGTTGCTGCTCCACCCAAACATGCCACAACACCAGACAACTTAGCAGCCCCAGCAGCTGTCTTTACTCTCAAAACTTCGATCCTGAAATACATACAAAAATATTCCCAATTAAACATGTTGGATCATAAAATAATACACTTAATGCGAAAAAAAATATTAATACACTTAATGAAATGTCACAGTTCATCCAAATATACACCAAGATTATATCAACACACGTGCCATAATAATAAAGATGGACCAGATAGCTTGATGTTTTTTTTGGTGAAAACAAACAAAACAAGGCACATTATTTGACAATTATTATTCAGTGCATATTCTGCGGCTACAAAACCTTAATAGGTCGAATCAAAAAGTTATGAAAAGTTAAATGTATTTTCCAACTAGGAAACACCCCATGACCTTGTCACTTGTCAGAACAAACCCATAAATAAGGGATCAGCCACCTTTTGTAGTCCGAAAATCAAACGATCATCAATGTTAGCACGAACTTTGTATTATTTTTTTTTTTAGGTTTGAATCTCGAATCTTGCATATATTATGTACTCATATCAATTGAGTTGAACTTACAAAAACCGAACTTTGTATTTTAATTACACTTCTGACTGTTCTAGAGTTCTAGTATTCAGAGTTAAATCCTAAATTTATTGCAATTGAACTACTCATTATGTTTATTATTATAAATAAAAAATAACTTTGTAGATTTATTGAATAATTAATATATCTGGTTTATATTATAGATTATATACATCAATTATTCAATAATTTTTTTATAAAAAAATATTCAATAAATTTAAAAGTGTCTTTTTGTTTATATACTATCAGATGATAATATAAATGAACATTTAATTTGTAGGTTCCGCCACCCCACCCAAAATAGTGAGATGAAAAGTGACACTAATGTTTTTTGGAAGAGAGATAAAATAGGAAACCTGTAAATGATATGATACTACGATAGAAAAGAAGATATAGATAAATAGAAGATGGTGAGGCGTGGAGGTGGAGGCGGAGGTTGTTTGTGTGAGAGGAGGAGGAGGTGGGGGAACTGATGTTATTACTTCATACTGTTCGTTTGCAGGTTGACAGGGATGACAGATGGCGTTGGACCTTGGAAGCTTCAAATGATTTCTCTGTTCGCAATGCTTATAATTTCCTATCTGCTAATCCTCCTTTAGCTTTATCTGTTCATGTTGCTTCACTGTGGCATAAGGACGTTCCATTAAAGGTTGTCTTATTTGCTTGACGTTTGTTCCAAGACAAGTTGCCTACAAAGGACAATCTGCATCGGTGTGGAGTTCTTGATCGTGAATCCATGTTGTGTGTGGCTGGGTGTGGCTCGTTTGAATCTTCTCAGCACTTGTTCTTACATTGTAATATATTTGGGGCTGTTTGGTATTTCATATACAGGTGGCTTGGCATCTCAGCGGTAATTCCTGCTCAGGTCACGGATCATTTTAACCAATTCAGTGTCAGCGGTGGTATAGCGAAGACGCGTTGTTCAATATCTCAGGTGATTTGGTATGCAACTGTTTGGAAAATATGGAAAGAAAGAAATAACAGACACTTTAACGACAAAGAATGCTCGATAAGTCAAGTGGTCGATAAGATCAAATCACTCGCATTTAGGTGGTTGAGGGAGAAATTCCCTACCCTCCCCTTCAATTACCATGGTTGGTGGCTTGGTCCGTTCACAATGTTGGGCATAGGATGATAGTTATTTCTGTTTAGCTGTTTTATGTACAGTTTCCCTCTTGTAAATATTGTTTCGACACTGTTTCTGTTTTTCCTTAGTACACCTTGTACTAGGAAAGCCTTTTGAGTTGGTAATATAATCCATTTTAGCCTCTTCAAAAAAAAAAGATAAATAGAAGAAAACTTATAGGTAAAGTGACATGACAGAATGAAAGTGTGGAAAAATAATCACAAATCACAATCCTTTGAACTATACATGATTTTTATGTTATCTATATCTAAATACTTTTAACTTTTCCCCTTAACCAATATCTAATTTCAAAAGGGCCTATATAATCCAGAATTCTCAGCCTAAAGAGTTAAGTAAAATGTGCATAAATTTAGTTTCAATTATGATTTTCATTCAAATTCTCTCAAGTGATTTGTCGCAACCGAATATCTTTAACCATTTGAGTCTAATCTTAGATTGTTCGCTTTAATGATGATGAAACTAAATGCGTCCTTAAGGATCCAACAATTTTCTTGCAACGACCTCATCTACGGCAACATAAGTTAAATTTACACAACCGTCCAAGAAATTAATTAAGAGAGAAAATAATTAAGTGGAATTTATAATAAAATTTTGATTTATTTTTAAAGCTTGAGATACTGGTAGTTTTAATTTACATCGAAAATGCAAATTAAATTAAATTAAATCGTGATACAATATCTTAATGAATCGTGATACATTCAATTAAGATATTTTTTCAAATACATATTTTTTAATTTACATCTAAAATGTAAATAAACGGCAACATATTTTTTTTACAAATACATTCAATTAAATTAAATCGTGATACAATATCTTAATGAATTTAATGGACGTTTGTGTTATTAATTAAGAGAGAATTTTTTTTATAGATTATGAATGATTTATTAAAATTTTGATTAGCTGAATGTAAAAAGAATTCTTGCACTGAATCTAGATTTTAATTAAATTTATATTCTTGAGATACTGGTAATTACTTAGCATATATATACATTAAAAAGGTATGCGGTAAAACAATGAGAATCCCCTCACTTGCCATGCAACCTCAATTTTGTATGGTTATGCAACATGGAAAATGGCGGCCTCTCATTGAAAGTCAGTTTAAAATAGTTTTACACAGACAAAAATATTTTTAAAAGCTTTATATAGAAAATGTACAACCATTAAATTCATTAAGATATTGTATCACGATTTAATTTAATTGAATGTATTTGTATAAAAAAAAATACATTGTGTATAATAATTATGGTGCATTTGTCTTTAATTTTTTTAGGAAAAAAATATCTATCACTTTGGTTATTTTAATAGTGTTTGTTTAAGATTTTAAAAATAGTTTTGACTCTAAATTGAAAAACTATTAGGATTAACTTTTCTTAAAATCTATAAAAAAAAAATCAAAAAACAAGGAGTAAGGCATAAACAAGTTAAAATTCATTTTTCAAAAAAGTAATTTGTGTGGTTAATTAACAAAACAAAAATAGCTTTAGATTTTTTTTTAACACAGTCTACTTTCTACTTTTTTTTAATAAAATAAAAATTGTAACAAACACACCCTTAATTTTTTGAAAGTATATGCAATGTTTAAAGGTGGAATTAATGTATAAGCTGCAAAACCCTTCTATAAAATAAACAAATTAAAAAAAAAATCAAAATCCCGGCCAGCTAGTGATAAAAAAATTAAAAAAGGTGGAATTCTAGTCACTTGACTATAAAAATATAGAGAAATTAAAATTTAATAAGCTCTATATAGCAAGGTAAGTACCTGAGTATGAGTGCCAAGAAGAAGGTAATCACTGGGAGACAGTTAGCAGTGGCAGCGGCCAAAGTTGCAGAAGTGTTTATTAGAGCAATACCATATATGTCCAAACTCGATGTGATCCTATTCATATAGATCAACAAATTTTATTATATATTATTTAGTTTTTGTTTTGGTGCCTAAAAGAAGTGGCAAACACCGACTCTCACATATAACTGCAAGGTTCAAGTTCGAACCCGAGTAAAGATGTTCAACCAACAATTTCGGCAGTTGAGTTAGGTTTACGGACATTATATATAACAAACACATACATATACATAACATACCCGATGAAAGAAATGAAGAAGATCTTGCAAAACGTCGCGAATGGCAGAGGCGGTGCACTTTTCCTGTGTCCAAGTTATAGTATAGCTTTCAGTAATCAAAACTGGTATCAATAACTAAAGTGAAATTAAAAGAAAGAATTAATAGAAGATTATTCATACCATTCAAAGAAGAGAGCAAAAGGTATTAGGAAAAGAGTGGCTGCAGACTGTCTGTAGAAGACAAAGACGAAATTATTCATGCCATGGTCGAATGCAGCTTTTGACAGAAGAAACATTCCAGCATATATGGCTTGTATGATTACCACAATCACATATGGATTGTTTCTTTTCATCTTGCTAGCTAATTTGCTTTTATGATCAATTATTGATCACCTAAATTATATATAAAAGGTGTGTGATCTTTAGCTGGTGAGTGGTGAAATCAATTACTAATATATGATGAGATATTGATAACAAAGGTTCTTCTAGTGTGTGAGTAGTAACACATTGATAATTGGCTCACCAAGAGTGCTATATATATAATGTGGACGTGTGTGGTGAAGACCATATATATGCTACTTTACTTTATTATTATACATGTTAGGACTTAGGGGACCACACCTCTACGTTGTTTTGACGTGCTAATCTAATCAATCTCATGCATTCAATTATGTACATGGATGGCTTTGTTGTATCATCAAATTGATGGCCCTTTTTTTTGTTTATATGACTCACGTGTCTTTTTATCATTCTATTGTTAAATCTATGAGCAAAAAGTCAAACATATAAAATAATCATACGCTGAAATTTATACAAAATTTGGAGGTTTCGGATTTGAACATGAATGAAGATGTTCAGTTAATAATATTGAGCTAAAACTTACTAATATGTATAAATTTATGTCAAATACATTTCATATTTTACTTATATTTAAGACAAGCAATTCAGATAGTTAGATCTTGATCAGATTATTGGTTCACAAAACGTTAAGATATTCTTCTATACTGCATATTAGTACAAGGCTTGAATTTTGCACCATCTAATTTGTCGACTTTATGATCCCTTAACAGCTAGCAGAAAATACAATTCAGTGTACCGACGTCTTATGATATTGGAGAACAATGACTCAGCAATTGAATCAATTATGCTGTTACATTTGTTACACTCCCTATGTTCTACTGTGAATAAATTGTACGGTTGTTGTGTCTGCTAGATTACTGTTAGAATGGATTGTCACACCTTTTTTCTTAAAAAAAACACTTTCAATAAATGAGTTTCACATGTTTATTACAGTTTTTTTAATAATAAGAATCTTAAAACAATATTTATAAATTGTTTCAAATCAAATGAGAAGTTGTTTTTAGTAGCTTCTCACTTGTGTGTAAATTTAATTCTTGGAAATGAATGATATCCCGGAATAATTTTTATAAACTTGTAATGAACTTGAAAGTGTCATATTTTCAGAAAATATTTATTCTCTTAAAACAAACACTCACTTTTTTGGAAAATAATTGTGATAACCTTGAAACAAGCACAAAACACCCTTATTTAGTTTATAGACATATTTGTGTACAAATAACCTAATGCTTTAAACTTATTCAACGTGTCTTCATTCACGAACTGAGCTATATGTACGCAGCACCTTGTATTAGGACAATCAAGTTATTGTTGGAAGTGTTTTTTCTCGTAAAACGATGTTACTGTTGTAACTTAAAACATTTCTTTGAAAATGTTACCTTATCCACATCAACAATAACCAAGAATTATCCTACTAAGTAGAGTCGACTACATAGATCAAATTACGTCATAGTGTTCTATCATAAACTATATTTGAATTCAATGACTTCCAAGTCCATTCTATTAATTAATTTATGAAAAGTTTACGAATACCCCCCACAAAGGCACTAAACCCATTTTGATGAATGTGGCTATCAATTTAATATGATCCTCATCGTGTGACATTAGTTCACACAAGAAAAAAGAGAAAACAAAACAAAAAAGAAGTCGAGGTTTCTTTCTTGCTTCAATTTTGCAATGAGTCAAATTTATTTGAGTGTGCTTTCAGTCCTTTTCAACCGATTATGAAATAGATTTGGACTCAGCAGAAAAGTATAGAGATGATACATCATAATTGCGTATAGTTGCTTTCCATGCACATATATTATGTTATATAGGTTGATTACTAATATTATATTAGGGAAATTTTCATGGAGAAAACACTGCAATTAAAGTACGTTTTTTATAATATAGAGGACCATATCTATTTCCGTCCATGGAAAGTGAAAGTAGGAAATTCCTTAGAAAGCAAATTCATTGTTTCAACTTCAAGTTTTCGGCTTTTTTAGTTGCTAAGTACCGTGCAATTTATAAACACAGCTAAATTAATCTAATCTCATATTATTCCGACCAACAAAATACGCATATATTTTGCGTGCATTTTGAATGTTAACAATAATCTATTCCAGCATTCTAGATTGCAACATTAATTTTTCTTTTTCTCCTTATTCCTTTAATTTGCTAAGTGATTAAAAATATCCGGAAACATGTGTACTCATGTAAACAAGTAGTGGTTGAACTTCAGTGGTAAACAAGTATGCTTAGGTTATAGAATAAATTGTTTGGGGAGAAATTGAGTTTGAATTCTCACTAAAATAATTATTAGTCAGACCTTTTTTATCTTCCATTTGAACACGAGATTATCATGCTCCCTTTTCATAAATATCAGAGGTTTAAGACCCCCAAAAAAAAGTGAGCACGTCTGAACACACTCATATGCATAATTTGTGTAGATATTCATTGTGTTAAATATATGGTCACGATTTCAATAAAAAAAAATAGCATGTATGCAAGTACAAGGCATAGGTAGCTCAATTAGTTGAGCTAGCTACATCTTATAAATTAGAGTTTGAGGAGGAGATTCAGATTTTATTTGTTCACAAAAAATATTTGTTAATAAAAAATAATATTATTACTATTGGATAGTAATAATCAGTAAGTATAGAAAATTATGTTGAAAGATGTCTTCTCTTTAAATAAATATTGGTATTTCTATTAATTATTCTTTGACTCTGCATTGAGATTCACACAAAGTGTATTAATTTGTGCAATAAAAAATTGAAGAAAAAAGTGACAATTACACTATATAATTCATTTCATCAGTATATAGCTATATGAAAAAAGATAATTTCAAGTTCAACTTTCTTTCTTTTTTTAGGTTGAATGATTGGTACACTGTTGATTGTAAGAAAACTTGGGATTCCTCTGTTTTCCTTTCCCCAATCATATCACTCTTTGCTTTTAGCAAATAAAGATACATTTATATATAAAATAAAAAAATATAAAAAAAACATCTTTAGTAGTTGGAACAATGCATTATACAAAGGCAAGTCAATATCTATTGACTATTGTTAATTATAAGCCACTAGCATTCTTAAAAACAATACACACGCGATAGATTTTTTTTCTTTTTTTTGACAAAACACGCGATAGATGTTATATACCACTAGTTAAGAGCTTAATTGAAGATGGAGAAGTCCTTTTCTAGTATAATGAAAAATGCATTAATATAGTAACATTAATAATTAGTTTATGTTATGACACATGCATGCATGTGGCCTTCTCCACGTTTGCCTTCTCTAAACTGCTAAGCTGATTGTTAACTTTGTTAAGTTTTCATGGCCCTACGGTCAATATCTTATGGAAAGCAGAGACACGTTCAAGAAAAGATGAGTCCAATTATTAAGTTAACTTGTTTGTCACCCTGTTAACATCAAAATGTAAGATCTCACCACAACCACCAAAATGAACGTGATTTCAAAAGCAATTATACTTCAATTAAGCATTTCAATCGACAATTAAGACCAGTTAAACCACAGTTGTTTATTGCAAAGTTTTCCCACTACCACTACTCGTATTTTTTTTAATTTAGTTATTTAGCAATAACTAGTATGCTTTTTTTAAGACAACTATGATTGCTACTTGATATTAAGTAACTATAGTCCAATTTCCTATCCTCACTTTCGACTTTGGAGAATATGATATTTTATGGCAGGTTTGTAGTTTCTACTTTGGATATATCTCTCCAATTTCATATCCTCACTTTTAGTAACCTTACGAAACTTAAATGTTAAGGATTGAGGGCTTTTGAGTGAGTGATTTGGAAAAACCCATACAATTAATATAAATACTTTCGATACTGATTATCAAATGAAGGATTGAGAGTGGAAAGAACAGAAATTAGGGATTGTTTGGTGAGAAGTGAGAAATTGACGATAATTTTTTGGCCACCATTATGACTCTTTTATTTTCAAGAGAAAGAAAATGGTAGAAATTAGAGTTTGTTCATGTTAAACATTAGAAGCTAATTTCTTGTAATAAATTTTTTGCATGATGCGAAGATAAGAAGAGGTACAAAAATGTGTAAATTGTACATATTTGATGGTTCTATTGTTATTTATTATTATCTAGTTAAAATTCGCATGGTAGAAGTAAGCAATGTGATTTTGGGTTACGGCATGTTACTAACATGAGTTTAGTTGGACTAGTATGTTAAACAAGGTTTGTTATGTAATGGAACTAAAAAGAAAATATTGAGAACCGGCAATGGCTTGGAGTGTATTTCAAAGTGGTTTCATTCAGTTTGTAGGAAATAGGCTTTTAAGAGACATAATGGATGTATGTGTTTACGAGTTGCATCGCCCAAGGGTTTTTGAGGTGAAGGTTTGACGGAAAAAACTCAATTTGAAGTGGAGACTTCCACTAATGATACTAAAAGAAGACAACCAACCATGATTATTGGATTACTAGTAAGAGATAGAGAAATTAGGGATATTGTTGCCCCAAAGTTGTACAACTATGAGACCTTGTATGTTATGCTTTAATTGCAGTTGGAGAGATGCAAGACTCAGAACCAAGCAACTTTTAGGAAGCAGTTGAAAGTAAAGAGAGTCAAGAACAGGTTAAGGCAATGAACGAGGAAAAGAATGCACTAGAGAAGAACTACACTCAAAAACTTGTTAAACTGCCTAAAAAGTCAAAGTTCGTTGGACACGCTGGATCTTCAAGATGACTAAAAGGAACATTATGGGGGTTGAAGTGGTAATGGTTCAATTTGTGAATATAACTAAAAAGTTAGTGTGGTTTGATGCAATGGTAATTAGAAATGACTTGTGGAGAAGGATCATACTTAGAAGTATGTGGGGCTACCAAGGGTTGTTGATGCAAATGGAGATCAATGCTTGGATCAAGGTTCATGCGAGGCTTGGACTTGATCAGTTCTCGCAAAGAGTAATTTCATGATAGATATAGCAGAAAAAATTTTGATGGTTAAATTGACATCGTCATTGATTTGAAGTCAAAGTATAGAATTGTGGATAAATTGTCTTAAAATCAGTGACTTTAGTAGATTGCGGAGTTACTCTCCCCTATACGTAGATCAAATTGGGTGAAACTAGGTAAACAATCTTGGTTTTTTTGTTCCTCTTCTCTTCTACATATCTTTGGATTGATTGTGTGTATTTGATCTAAACATAAGTTCTAAATTTGTTTTTTTGTTGAATTTATTGTCGATTATAATGCTTAGTTTTGTTATCGTCGTTATTTGTTCCATTATCTTGTGAAAAAACATATGTTCCGAATTTTTCAAAATATCAACAAAAAAAACTGGATTTTCAATTTTTAGATAATTGAAAAATTAAAGAAAAAATATTTTTTTTGAGAATCCTCACTCTTGTTTTGATTTTTAACTCAAGATATGTGATTAGTTAGTTAGTGAGATAATAGTAGTTGGTACTTAACGGTGCCTACGTATAGATGTCTTAAAAAATTAACTTTTGCTCATTTATAATATTCTACTTTGATTAATATAAAATGTTTGAAGCTTTCGTCTCATTTTTTTAAGAATGTCATGTTTCGTAACATGTTTTTTAAGAAATGAAAAATATTGAGTTTTTATTTAAATACTTCGAAGTGATAATTTGTATGATTTATGAGGGCCGAGGGGTATAAGAACCTAGTTTTCAAAATTAATTCTTTTAGGACCTGCGCCCAGAAAGAGCTTTTTTTTTTTGACAAAACCCAGAAAGAGTTGCGGGCCCCTTTAATTTTTTTTTATTTTCTTTTAGTGTTTTTGTCTTAATTCATGTTAAGCCCGACTCATGTTAGGCATTGTATCTACAGATAATAATAAAGAAAGGTTAGTTTTTTGACAAATCTGTCATTTGTCATGCTATGGTTAATTCCCTCCAACATAATCTTCTCTAATATTTGCCAAAAGGGGAAACTATCAGCCTAATTTACTAATAATTCTATTTGTTAATTTTATTATTTGATTGCCTAACAGTTATTGATTAAGGAGCTGTTATATTTAGCCTACATATTCAACAATCTAAAATTTTCTATCTTCATCCTGTTGAAAGCAGAAAAAAGGTTCTATGCCACCAAGGGAAATCATTGCCACTACATTAGAATCCAATGTTTATATTAGCTTTAATTCTCTGTCCAAGCTGTACACTGATTTTTAGTTGGTTGATATATGAATATTGAATTATGGGATGATCAAAATGTATTATGAATATAAGGTATTGATGCATGTATAAGAAAAATATCATTTTATTAATATATTGAATTGATGAATCTAGATAGTAGAGTTTAAAATTGCTCCATGAGAATCTACTATGACACCACAATTTTCTATCATTATGTGGATACAATATACAATTTTTTTTTTGAACAATTACAATATACAATGTTAATCTCTTATTATTTCTACATTCTGTTTTAGGTTTAGATTACTTTGGAGTTGTTGTTAATATTGGCATTTCAAAGTATTCCTTTCATGACTATTAGTTGTTTTAAAACATATCAAGATAAACTTAATAAAATTATAGCTTCTGTCAAAAACATCAAGGTAAAGTTAAAATAAAAATATAGCTTTGGTAAATAAATATATATAGCTAAAAAATATTAATATTTAAATAAAAACCAATTAACCGAGTGTTTAGGTCCAAATGGTTAATAAGCTTCATCTAATGATGATTATTCAGGAGAACTTGACTTTAATTTATGGACGAAACAATACTTGATTGTACTGTACTTACATTCTAACAAAACTAAGATTACTAAGACCTCTTTCCATATGCACCGGAGGATTACAAAAATAAAATTTTAAGATGAGTTTTGAACCATATTTTACAACTTTCTTAATGTACTACCATGCATCAAGAAACTAAGACCTATTTCCTTATGAACCGGAGGATTAACATAAAAAAATCAATTTTTAAGATACATTTTGAACCATCTTTTACAAATTTCTTAATGTACTATTTTTTTTCATGGACCAAGAACCTTTTTTCTTCCAATTATTTTTTGTTATTTTTTCGTGTTTATAGTATTCTCAAAATCTTAAATCATATTTAAATGTGTGAAATAATAAGTAGAACAAAATTTTCCCGTACACCGCACGGGTATACACATTAGTATGATAAAATGTTCGTTGCGCAAAATGCTCTCATATTTGCTCTTTATCTTTAAAAAAAATCTTTGAAACTATCTATAAAAATTTTAAAAACACAAAAAATACCATTCAAAAACAATTTATGCATATATGAAAGGCCAATCTCACAAAATCACGGTGCTACAGCACAATTCATCAGTTTCCATTTCTAACTTCCACTTCTTCTTTTTGTTCTCTTTTTGTTGAATTCTAACTTCCACCAATACCATTTTTATTTAGAGTATTACGCCTTGAATAAATCAAATATTATAACATGCTAATATAATTTTAATTTATCATAGTATTAATTATTAAAATAAAACAAAATACTTATTTAGGGTACTACACCTTGAATAAATCAAATATTACAATATGTTAATATAATTTTAATTTATCATAGTAGTAATTATTAAAATAAAATAAACTACTTGAAAAAAAACCAATTGAAATATGTTTTTACTAACCTTGATGATTTGAATATTAATTATTAGCTTAATAGCAGTTTTGGTCCCCTATGTTTCAAGAAGTCGCAATTTTGGCCCGCTAACTAAAGAAAATACAAAACCGCCCCCTAAGTATTGACTTTTTTTGCAGTTTTGGCCCCCGTGTCAATTTTGACTAAGTCAATGCACGTGTGGCTGCCACGTGTGTATTTATTTATTTTAATTAAAAAATAAATATTTATTTTTTAATATTGAAAAAAAATACCCACGTGGCGTCCATGTCAGCTTTAACTTGGTCAAAATTGACCTGGGGGCCAACACTGCAAAAAAGTCAATACTTAGGGGGCGGTTTTATATTTTACTTAGTTGGGGTGCCAAAATCCTAACTTCTTGAAACATAGGGGGTCAAAACTGCTATTAAGTCTTAATTATTTCATCCAAATAAAAACAAGAGGTAAAAATAAATAGATTAATTGATTTATGACTTCTAGTGGTCTAGAGGTAGAGACCAGGGCCGGCTTAAGACATAGGTCGGGAGTGTGGCGGTCTAAAGCCATACTCGTAGGGGACAAAAAAAATTATATGAGGGGCTGTGTGTAGAAATAATTGTCCCTAATTGTTTTTATAGTGGGTGTGTACAGCATAAATCGCATGAAGGCCCCAACTATTTATTAGTCTTCAGCCCAGTAGCCATTCACACTTTATATTTTACAACCAAACAACATTTCATTTTTACAGCTCATCTCTTTCACTTTCACGTCCCCCAACAATGGCTAAATGGCTAAACTTATAATTAAAACGTAAAATTAAAAATCTCTACTCCTTTTTCGAGACTAAATTTGTTTTTATTTTGAGGATGTTTTTTGGTGTTTTAATTTTTTTTCTTTTGTTAATCTTTTTTATTAATAATCTATTCCACAAAGTGTTTTGACATGTCAGCATAGATGAGTTTCAAAACATCGTATTATGGTAGGCAAATTCTATGGTACACCCAACATTTTAAGTGTACCGGTACACCAAAATATTAAATTAATAATTAAATTAGTTGTTTTTTGAAGAAATAATTATTATTTTCTATTATTGACAATTATAATAATTAAATCTTATTTATCAAAAGCGTCGATGAAATAAAATTTATTTTTTTTGAATTTTTATTGCTCGTAATGAAGAATATTGATTATTTTTTATGAGAAAATGTTAAAATTTAATATAATTCTTATAAACAATGAAATGGTGTTTTCTAAAATATATATAATGACAAATAACAACTTATTTCATAAAATGATCGTTGATTTATAAATTTATGAAACAGGAGTATCGGTACACCTCAATTTGTGAGGTGTACCGTAGAAGTTCCCATTATGGTATTATTGTGATTTGGGGCAGCATCATAGCTGCGGTGTCAACCGTCATAATTAATACATGTCTCATCCGTCATTTATGAAGAAAAAAATGATATAATTAATAAAAAGACCCTTTTTTCAAACTTGGCTTAAGGCCTATAAAATGCTAGGTACTGGACTGGTAGAGACCCAAGCAATACACACCCTCCTCTCACAAATATAAGAAAATGTAATCAACTATTTCTAAATGACATGATCTATTTATTTTAATATGAATAGAATAAACCAACATATTATAATGCATTATACATCTATGTTCACAGCACATTGGATATCAAGTTTATTGATGTAGTTGTAGACGAAATGAATGAATGAATGAATCTTTAAGACATATGTGAAGTCAGTTCAAGTAAACTAGGAATGGCAGTTAGATGAGTGAAGGAGGTAGACTTAAGATGGTCCATATTTGGCCGGTGGAGTGGAATCACGTACATTAAATGAGCGTTGATTGTATTAGGTGGAGCGTGAAGTGAGCATCTTTACTTTTTCTTTCTTTCATCCGTATCCGTCAATAATAATTACACTATCACTTCACTTCATTCACATATCATTTTCAAAAGAACCAAAGAGAAACGATAACGCAACGCAGCAGAGATCGATGGCGAAATCACCAGAAACTGAACTCCCACTCAAAGCCTTTGGTTGGGCTGCTCGAGACACTTCTGGCACCCTCTCTCCCTTTCATTTCTCCAGAAGGTTCTTTTCTTTTTCTTTTCTTCTCGGTCTTTATAATTTTTACGTCATTAAATTTTCATTTTTGTTTTTTTTAGGGAAAATGGTGATGATGATGTAAGTGTGAAAATTCTATATTGTGGAGTTTGTCATTCTGATCTACACACTCTCAAGAACGATTGGGGTTTCACTACTTACCCTGTTGTTCCTGGGTATGTATATTTTTTTTCTCTCTCTTTCTTTTACATTTTGCAGTTTCAAATAAAGTGCATAGTATCATGCAAATCTCACTCTCTGATACTATTTTTAATTATTATTATATTATTGTCGTCTTTCTGTTGAATTGAATAGAAAAATGAATCCCAATTCTTTACTCCCTAAATTAGAGGTGGAGGTTGTTTTAAACTTAAAATATAATATATGATCTGACATCATGAATTATATATTATTACTTTTTTCACTAAAAGACGCTCTCCTTGATGATTATGTCATACACAGTTGTCTATTAGAATTTGGATCTCAATTCTTAATTCACTTTATTTACCTTTGGAATTATGTTTATCTTTGTTTTATTTGAGTTTATCTATTGACATAAGTTTTGTGAGATTGTTTGAAAGAACTTATGAATACAGCTTATGAGAATTCTCTTAAGCTTTTTTTAACTTCTTTTCGTATGCTCTTTGATATAGCTTATAAAAACAACTTATCATATACAAAAACAATTTAACTTTATTTTTTCTCTAGCTATAAAAATAGCTTATGCAAACTTATACATAAGCGCTTATCATGATAAGTGCATGTACTTCAATCTTCAAATAAGTTGAATGTACCTATTATATGAATAACCACCTACCTGTCTATAATCATGTTTAACACACATTGGCACTACATCACCTTAAAAAACAGAGTTTGAATCCTCAAAAGTGAATAGTTGCAAAGTATATCTATCATTGATGGAAAAGTTAATCAACGCGTGTGTTGAAATACCAAATTGTTTATTCCTTTTCATTAATGGTTTACGGTACTTAAGTTTTTTTTTCATTAATCCTAGTAAACGATTGGCCCATGTAGCCTCAAAATTACATAATGTGTCTGTGTTACGAATGAAGTCTAGGTATGTTACAATTTACAAATAATAATTATTCAAGTGTACTGCAAAGACTGAAAATAAGGATGATATGTATGCGATTTTTGGTGGAAATGATGCAATATTTGTGCAATATTCCCGATCTAGAAGCAGAAACTTTCACTGCAGTTTTCTATTTTTGGTGGAAATGGTGCAATATTTGATTGTTAAATTAGTTAGTTTCTCATCCTTGACATTGATTAATAGTTTATGCGTCCATGGTTTTGTGCAATAGTCAATATTGGACATTACTTGCTTATAAGTTATATGAAGGTAAAACCAGGACATCTTTGGGATTAACTTGCATTGACTTTTGTGGTTGTGTTTTGCAGGCATGAAATTGTTGGCGTTGTGACAAAAGTTGGAATCAATGTGAAAAAATTCAGAGTGGGTGATAACGTTGGTGTTGGTGTAATTGTCGAGTCTTGTCAGACTTGTGAGAATTGTAATCAAGATTTGGAGCAGTACTGTCCTAAACCTGTATTTACCTATAACTCTCCTTATAAAGGGACACGAACCCATGGTGGCTATTCTGATTTTGTGGTTGTTCACCAGCGGTATGTACTTCAGTTTCCTGACAACTTACCCCTTGACGCTGGTGCTCCACTTCTGTGTGCCGGGATCACCGTGTATAGCCCGATGAAGTATTATGGTATGACTGAACCAGGCAAACATTTGGGAGTGGCAGGGCTTGGTGGGTTAGGCCATGTTGCAATCAAATTCGGTAAAGCATTTGGGCTGAAGGTTACTGTTATTAGTACCTCTCCAGACAAGGAAACTGAGGCCATTGACAAACTTGGTGCTGATTCTTTCCTTGTTTCCAAAGACCCTGAAAAAATGAAGGTAAGATACCACACCATTAACTTTAAAACCAACCTGTTTCATCTAGGTTATGCTCTCAGCTGTTTTACTCTTATTTCGTGATACAGTTCTATATAGGAGTTACTATGGATAATGATGTTCAACTCTTGGCATATGATTTGATTGATTTCTTGTGGTGATAAATGATATATGCTTTGCTTGTTATATAATTTACTATTACTATTTTACGACATAGTCTTGTACTTAGTATTGACTGTTTATAAGGTATATTAACATATTGTAAAAGTTATGATAAAACAATTGAGTTACTAGCAAAACCTTACTGCCAATGAGAAATGAGAAAGAATACTGTAGGAGAGAGTGGTTTCACAATGACATAATATTCTGTCAGGAAACAAAGCATGAATAAAATAAAATAAAATGGCCGTCTGAAACAAGAGGTTCCATTTGGCTTTGCGGCAGAAAATCTTAGCCATGATGTACGTTTTGTCACCATTTTTTCCTGTCAGCCGGATCAACGTGATGAGCTGCACTATCAACTGTAATATAGGAATCTTTGTTCTGCTTCTCCATGGTGATCGGTAGTGAAGCTGTTGGGTACGATCCATAGTTTACTGATAAATGGGCAGGTCGCTCGAGCTGGCAAGTATATAAACAAAATTAAATCTTGTAAACCTGATGTGGGCACTGCAGTCTGCAGCTCTGCAGTCACAGATGTGGGCAAAATTGGTTGAACTCCATAATCAAATCATGTGTTCTCTGTTTGCGTTTTCGTATTTGTTTTCTTTTGGACCAGATTGTTGTAACAAAAACAATGGATTGATTGGTTAATATCTGCTTGTAATGCATTTGTGAATACAATTTTATGCAGGCTGCTATGGGAACCATGGACTACATCATAGACACAATATCTGCTGTTCATTCCCTGATGCCGCTGCTTGGTCTACTGAAGTTGAATGGGAAACTGGTCACTGTAGGGTTGCCTAGCAAGCCCCTTGAGCTCTCTGTCTTTCCATTAGTTGGAGGTAAACCATCAATAGTTCTCTGTCAATTCTTTAATGCCCTAATATGTGAATTTGAATTGATGTTTGAAACCGAGAATGAGTCTGTTACTTCCAAATCTGAACTGAAACATTTATACATGCTCATCTGTTCTTGAAACTTTCAACTGCTCTACATTTCATTATGATACATAGATTTTGAACGATGAAATATCCAAATTTTGACATGTATAAGGTCTTGACTGCAGGACGGAAGCTTATAGGAGGGAGTAACTTTGGAGGGATGAAAGAGACTCAGGAGATGCTCGATTTCTGCAGCAAGCACAACATAACTGCAGATATTGAGTTGATTAAGATGAATGAAATCAACACGGCCATGGAAAGGCTTCACAAAGCTGATGTAAAATATCGGTTTGTGATTGATGTGGCCAACTCCTTCTCAAGTTTGTAGAGGCCACTTTGATTCTTCCAACATGTGTGTGGAGCCTCAACTTTGGATTTCTCATTTTCCTGAGATAAGCTAAGACTGTATAAGATATACAATTGGCAAAAATAAAAGATGAGAATGCCTTCTATTTTATTGTAGGCCCAGGATTTTTGATTTTGTATGATGCTTCGTATTCATAATGTTTGTGACTAAAAGCGTGTTGTTGGTTTTCGTCATTATATCTTTTTTTTCCTAAAACAATCCCTTTAAGTTATAAATGTTTTGTTTTTGGTCTTTTGCCGTCATCATCAATTACAAAAACACATGTGGCAAAAACAGCAGCTGACGTGGCGACGTGGCAAATGATGCTTATGTGTCATTTCTCGATGCTGACTCAGAAAGTTAGAGGGACCAAAACCAAAAAACAAAATTCGTAGAGAGCCCAAAACCAAAATAAGAGGACAACAAATCTAGAAGAAAAAATATTCCGAAAATTCTTCATCTTCTTCCTTCTATTTCTTCTTCATCACCATCTTAATCAACATTCATAAAAATCCAAAAACATCAACCATCAACAACATCACTATCATCTAATCACTAAATCACCATCAACAAAAACAGCCAATTTCATCATCAAAAAAGATCTTTTTGCTAGTATGAATAAATAAGCTTTTATGTTAATTTATAAGTTTTCATTAACAAAAATTATATCTTTCTATTATTTTTTTTCATAAATTACATTGACAAACTTATAAAGAATAAAAAAATTATATAATCTTCCTTAAAAAAAAATTATATAATTGTTTTGCATAGACTTAGAATAATCTTTGCATAGGTTTAGGGTTCAAAACCCGACCACCACCAAAACAAATAGAATAATCCTTGCATAGACTTAGAATAATATTTATCCGTCCTCGTGAGTTTAACTCAGTTGGTAAGGACAAATGGACAATGCATAATATAGGCAAGGTCTGGGGTTCGAATCCCAGAAGAGAAAAAAATTCTTATCCAAACATGAACAAAATCGTACAGCCAAATTTTATGCTTCTCGTAATAGTTGCCTGGGTAGTTTATGAGTTAAGATCCTCTCCATTTATTTTTTTTGTTGAGGGAAACGTGTTTACAGCATTTCATTGATAATAAGAGTTTCAATACAATTGGGTATATCATAATAGACAGCGGGACTAGTCAGAAACGCGGCGTCTCTTGCAAGTGCATGAGAAACCCCGTTAGCTTGTCGCCTAACAAACTTCACCCTAGAGTTAGAAAATAAAAGCCTAAACAAAGAACGACAAGAAGTAATAATACAACCAAATTTCTGTCAGAAAGAAAAGCATCAACCGTCACCTTCGAATCTGTTTCAAAATCCACATTATCGAACTGCATATCACTGAGCCATTGCAAAGCTGAGAATAGACCTAGTGCTTCGCCCACATCCACCGGAAGGAAGCAAGGATGCGTCAACGTTTTTGCCAACACAAAGCTACTGTCATGGTCCCGGATACAGATGCCAATACCTGTTCAATTAAGAGAGTTTGAAAAAGCAGCATCAATATTGCATTTGTACCGCCCCAACAAAGGCTGTTGCCATCGAGTGGCAGTGTGTAATGCCAATGCTGGAGAATCCCCATTGTGGGGCAAAGACGACGTAGTGAAAACAGTAGGGACCCGAGCGTCATGGGAGTTTGCTAATTCCTAGTCCACAACCATAGTACGGGCTCGCTCCACCACCAAAGCACTAGTTTCTGTAACGTCGTCCCAAACTTTAAGGTTACGGTGTTTCCAAATGCTCCAGAGCACGGTTGCGAAGCGCTGCAAGAGATCAACAGATAGTTCTTGAAGGATAGAGAAAATAGCATATGTGGCCGACGAGGTCGTCGAAAGGGCATATTGGATGGAGCCCCATAAGCCGGTTCTATTCCACACCTGGGTAGCAAACGGACAGGCGAAGAAAACATGGGCCAAATCTTCATGCGTTGAATCACAGCTTGCGCAATTCGTAGGACAATTGACACCTTTGTCGAGCAGGCGTACGCGTGTCGGTAAACAGCCTCTGTAAATACGCCAAAGTAGATTTTTTACCTTCGGGGGAACTTTGAGATTCCAAATTCCCGTCCAATATCCCGGACGCCACAAGTAAGAGGAATCAACCAACTCTGATACACATAGCATGTATGCACTCCGAACCGAGTAACGTCCATTACGTTCCGCTTTCCAAATAATTCTGTCACCGTCGACTTGGGGAATAAGAGGTGTGTGTAGAATCTTCTCAGCAATATCGACACTAAAAACCTGTCGGACGGCGTGTTCGTGCCAGCTTTTGTCATGTAAATTCATCAGGCTATTAATATTAAGATTTGAGACAAAATGAGCACCAGGTATATCACTTCGAATGCACTCCCCATTGGTTAACCATGGTTCATTAAGGATAGGGATAGACGCACCTGAACCAATACTCCATTTTGCACCACCCCGTACTATGAATCTAGCGCCCATAATACTCCGCCATACGTAGCTAGGATTGTGGCCAATTTTTGCCGTGAGGAAAGTATCATTAGGGAAGTAACGCGCTTTGAATATGCGAGTTACAAGAGAGTCCGCTTCCGCGACGAATTTCCAACCCTGTTTACCTAACATAGCAAAATTAAACACAGAAAGGTCTTTGAAGCCCATACCTTCATGGATCTTTGGTGCAGACAATTTCTCCCAACTCATCCAATGAATGCCGCGTTGCGAGGTACGGCCATGGCCCCACCAGAAAGAATTCATCATCTTCTCAATCGAATTAATTAAAGTGGTTGGTAAGCCTCTCCATTTATTATTCTCTCCATTTGGAGAGATATGGACACAAATTTTTTTTGAAAAACTAAAAAAGTAATTAATGATGATGGGACGCACTTAATAGTAGGATCCACTATCTACGTCTCTCTTCAAATTACATCTCATCATCCGTTTATTATACCAAATGGAAAAGATAAATTAGAAGGATAATCTTTGTTAGTGAGAACCCTAAGAACTTCGAGGCAGTCCAGTTCCACTTCAGTTTCTTGAGTCTCCGATTACAGCGCAGGTGAGCATCGCTATTTACTCTATAAAAACCATTCTCAGCTTTCTTCCTCTTCGGGTTCTGATTGTTGCTGCAGATTCAGCATTCAGGTATATCTCTATCTTCAAATACCTTTTTTATATCTGCTAAACCAAATTCAACAGACGATAGAGGCAATGTAATCCATCATTTGTTTATTTTATTTTGAATTGGGGGAATCACTAGTTATACTGATCAATAATCATTTATTTTCTGTATAGCAAAGACGTAGAAGCTATGAGTGTGGAAGATCTTCCTCGGAAGGAGGTGAACGTGCTCAAGGGTCACGAAGGTGGCGTGCTTGCCGCGAGGTTCAACTCCGACGGCAATTATATCCTCAGTTGCGGTAAAGACCGTACCATACGCCTCTGGAATCCTCACCGTGGAATTCATATCAAAACCTATAAATCCCATGGCCGTGAAGTCCGTGATGTCCACGTCACCACGTATACTAACTCTCTCACCTTTACCTTCTTCATTCATTCATCATATATTTATAAAAACAGTTTGACTTGTTATAGAAGTAGCTTACATATAAGCACTTCCATGTTAAATGCTTAGTTAAACTGTTTATCCAAACAGAGCCTTAGTTTGTAGTGTAAAGAGTGATGGAATGGAATGTAACTGAATTTTTGTGCTGTTTTGTTTACTATTAGGGACAACTCCAAGTTATGTTCCTGTGGTGGAGATAGACAGGTTTATTATTGGGACGTTGCAACTGGACGTGTAATTAGAAAATTCCGTGGCCATGATGGTGAGGTACTTTTTATTCTCTCATTCTTACGGTACTTTGCTAGACAGCAACTTGTTTAGTTCTTGAGCGATGCTATTTATCACGGACTGCAACAGGACGTCCATGTTGTGTGATGTGCCTCGCAAGCTTATATGGCGATATGAATTTTAATTGTTTTGAAATTAATGATGTAAAATTTAAACAAAATTGGTCCAAAACAAAAATCTACATAACCTTCTCTATGCTTTGAGCCGTACGAGATGAAATTCTCTTATATGGTTCTCACGGGGGTCCTTTGGTTTACCTATCTCAATAAAGTCTATGATTGGTTCGAAGAACGTCTTGAGATTTAGGCGATTGCCGATGATATAACTAGTAAATATGTTCCTCCTCATGTCAATATATTTTATTGTTTATGATACTGTCGGAGTGAAACAAGTAGATCTAAAGAAAAACGGGGGTTGTATTATATTGGTAACAACAAGTAAATCCTTTCTAATTGCATATGGTTCTGGACTCCAGTGCCACCACAAGGAAACATATATAGTCTCACCACTAGGAAGTTGGACTTCAGAGAAGCGGTGAACCTTAGTGGGAGTGTAGATGAAAGACCACCGCAACACTAGCTTGCAATTCCTATGTCACAAATTCACAATCACCCTCCGTGCTTGAGTTTGGTATCGGTAGGGTTTTTTTGGGGGCCGGTTTTTGTGGTGCCCTTATGGCGTTAGCTGTGTTTCCTTTTCCTCGTTTTTGCTTGTGTTTTTTTGTGCCTTTTTCCTGTATCCCTTGCACTACTGGTGCTGGGTTTTTTGTTTGTCCTTCTCCGGTTCCATTTGTACTTTCGGGTTAATTCCCATGTTTTATCTATATATGATATATTTTG
>Ga0228711_1002643_pt1 | contig 27694 bp, 14 predicted proteins | sample MedpolnodulmetaG_2_FD_177996 | JGI IMG/M metagenome (GOLD analysis project Ga0228711, IMG submission 177996) | Root nodule microbial communities from Medicago polymorpha collected in Santa Monica, California, United States - brown nodules | ecosystem: Host-associated > Plants > Roots > Nodule... | reverse complement strand
TCTTCTCCTTCAAATTATACACTTAAGAAAATTTGACCATAAAAAATGTTATTTTGTCAGTTTCATTCAAAAAATAAGAATTTATATTATATTTGTTACGTTTTTTTTATATTATATTTGTTATATTGTTGATATCATTGAAAAATATAAGCATAGTTTGTTACATATGAAAGTGAAAAATATCTATTATCTACACCTATAATTTTAATTAAAACTTCATGAGTTGGAAGAAGATCCATGAGTAGAACCTGAGTTTTCACAACTGAAAACTACTCATTCAAGCAGTAAGAAACTTAATGACTTTATCTTCTAAACAAAAATTGCATGCAGAACCCATAGTTTCATAAGGTTTTCATCACAGTGAAGTAATCAAGAACAAACTATGATCCATGTTTGAGATTATTGATAGTAGAATGTAAAATAGAGATACAAATGTGATATGTTTGGAAAACCTTTCTTTGAGCTCTTCCCAATCATCAATAGCATGAACATGGAAGATTATAGTTAGAGAAATTTGTGGAGAAACTGAATTAAGAATCCAAGAATGAATAAGGTGATTACATCATTCCCACACACCTATGTTCAAATCATCAAGAACTGGAATAGGAATGGATCAATCTATGAAGGATAACTTGTTCTTCACACCAAGAGCACGATGCATATATCTACTCCAAGATAAGTAGTTGGATCCTGTGAGAAGGGGAGTAACCGTAACAGAATTTGGACCTTCACTAGAATGGATATAGAAAATTGAATCAGTATTGGCTTGTGCTTGTTGAAATGGAGCAGGAATATAACGAGGAGGCATCATAAGATTGAAGATTCAATGGAAAAAAAGAATATCATGGATAAAAAACACCAGAATTCACAATAGAAAGATGAAAAACAAAGAAACTTGCAGAACAAGAAAACTGAAAATTCAAAGAGAACGAAGAATAAATCTTACAAAAAAAACTGAAGAATCAACAAAGATGAAGATAAATTCACGAATAATTCAAGAAGAAAATGCAAAAAAAAAAAAAAAAAGAAAAAAAAAAAAAAAAACGCAAGAAACTGTTGAGAAATGATGAAGAAAAAGAATGGAAAACACAACGGAAGAGAAAACAGTTACGAATCGTAACTAACTCTCTCTTAGAGAGAGCTTTGATATCATAATATAAGATGAATGAGAGGGGAAAATATTTCATTGAATTGATAACATAGTACAACAAGTGTATATATACAGTTAGTATGAAACTATCACAATTATCAACTCTAGAATTGTATTACAATTTAAGACTTGTACTACAGGTTACTCTTGTTTTCATCCTTATTTGTTGCATTTGGCTGATGGTGTAATAATCTTGTTGTTCTATATGAAGCAATGTCTGATTCAGACCTCTATTTTAATAAATCTAAAAAATAATTGAAATATATAAAAAAGTCTCGATCAATTATAAAATAATGTCGTTCACAACCCGACGAACACAACCTCGAATTGTAATATATGTGAGCACATTTTCTCACATGTTTTTTAAATTCATCTCTTAAGGAGATTATACTTGGGGTGCCCGAGAATTTAAACTCTGACTCATACATATATTATGCAACATCTCTACCAATTAAGCTAATCTCACAGGGACATTTTCACACATAGTTTTACTTGTAAAAGTTCATTCCGTGTAAGTTTTAAATATTAGAATAAAGGATGTAGCTCATTTTTTAAAAAAATTCGTTCATTTACTTGTAAAATTTGCATACATGTGTGTAATTTTTATTTTGAATAATTTAGTATTTAATCGTGTGATTTTTATTTGATTGTGCGACTTTTAGCAAGTTATGATTCCTTCATCTTTCTGATATATCAACAATTGAGGCTCCTTTTGTCAAGGAAAAAAAATGAGGCGTAATGATTTTCCATCCGAGAATCTGAAAGTGTGAATAACCACTAAATCAGTTAATAGTGTATAATATACTTTGGATAATTCAACTAGTTTGAGCTAAGGAATAAAAAGTTGGAAATTTGAACCTAGATGAATGAATAAATATTAATTCAACAATTAATTACCATCGTTTGCTATTAAAAAATTGTATGTAAGAACAAGCCATGATATATCTAAGTATTGAAACTTGAATAGATAAAAAAAAGTCTTTTTGTTGCAAAAATTAAAGTTTATTCCACAAGCTTAATGAGTTTATGATCACATAAAGTAAAGTTCTTATTTTTTTTTTCTTTATATTTGGGGCCTTAACAAAATACAATCACTAGATTAAAAGATATATAAAAAGGATAGCTAATTCTCTTCAAGAACAAATGGGATGAGATTGGTCTTCATTGGCGAGGAGTAGCAGCGGGAAGTGAGAGGCATAAGGTAGTGGCGCGAATCTCTTCATCATCATTGAAATTTGGTGGAGGGGGGAAATTGAGATCAATGTTTAAAGGCCTTCGAATTGAAGAAGAAATGATAATACAATCTTCATCTTCATCATCAACAACAGAAGAAGAATCACATTCACTGTGACAACCTTCAGCAGCAACAACAGGTCTAGGAGTAGCAACAGGAACCCTAGAAACAATGGTTGAAGAAGAACCAACAACAACCCTAGATGCTTCAACAGTACTACTCATAGCAGTAGAAGCATTGTAAGGTATTGGGAAGTTTGTAATGGCATTGAACCCACAGAATGAAATAGCTGCTGCATCGTAAGCTCGGGCTGCTTGCTCTGCAGTATCAAAAGTGCCTAACCATACACATTTTTTTTTCCATGGGTCTCGAATTTCTGCACCGTATTTGTGTTTTCGCTTCCTCACACCGCGGTAGCGAATTTCCTTCGCAGCACTTTTCTCCCGTTCTGCTTTCACTCGAACCATCGTTAACTGATAAAAAAAAAAAAATGAAGAAAAAAAATAAGGTTAAGTTTATTTGTATATATAATCGATGAAAATGAATGATAGCTTATGAAATGAGATATTTAATCTGGTTTCTTCACCATACACCTTCTCTCTCAACAAAAAAATTCAATTTGTTTTGTTTGATTTGATTTCTACGGTACTGAATGACACTTATATAGCTGTTGATGGCCACTTAGCATATATGAGGGGAGGAGTAAAATTGCAATTTAAAAATTTTGAATTTATTTGTTTAACATATTTGTCTATTTGCTTTTTCTTAAAAGAATAAGAGATTAAAACTTTTTATATAATTATTTTTTAAAAAAAGATTTTATTAATCAATGAGGATTTATATGGTAGATGAACAATTAATGTGTTTCGGTACAATGAATCAATCATAAATAAATTATAATTTTTTGGTCAAAAAAATAAAAATAAATTATAATTTTTTGGTCAAAAAAATAAAAATAAATTATAATTTCATAAAAAATATTTAGTATTTTTTTATTTGGGAAATGTTAACTTAAAGGGCACATGTTAAGAGTCAAATGTATGTAGTTTAATTTTGGACTAAATACATTTCATTTATATTTGAAACCGAAGTGATTATCATTTAAAAAATTGTAATAACTTAATATTATTAATTCAAATGTATAAATACATTTGATTTTTTTTATTATATTTAACTATCATTTATCAAAAGTCTCAGCGAATAACAATTAAAATTTCTCCACTAAAAATAAAAAAAAACATTTAAAAGTTTTATAGTTTGTTCTTACTGATAAGAGTTACGGTTGAATATTTGTAAAATTAAAATATTAGCATAATGCTTACGGACAATCAATTGATATTTTTTTAATAAAAGATTTTAATTAAAGTAGTGAGTGACTTATATAATGGTCAATATCTTAAAATAGAAGGGTAAGGGTAAAAGTAGTGTTTAAAATTTGTGTGATTTTAAACCCTGGAGCTCCTAAAGCAGCTCCATTTGTATTGTACTTAATCCACACATAACGAGGAGGAGGGTGCCAAATCACTTCTATAATAGCTTTAGGTTTGGGATTATTCGCATTAACTCTAAAAGCTTTAAGGTTTAGAAAGTTTCTCATTGAACATGAAGAGACTGTTGAACTAAAATGAGTTTTGTATAATGCCTTTGAAATTTTGATAATAACAAAGTATTAAAGAGCAATTGGATATACCAATGTGTGCTCAAGTATGCAGAATCACATAATTAAATTCATAGTATCAAATCAAGTTTTGATCCTGAAAGAACAAGATTCTTTGCGCATTTAAAAGCATTTGAATTTTGACAAGAAGCTGAAGTTCTAGACCAAACTATGGAGAAGTGTAACTTTTGAAGGATTCAGACTCTGAAAACCTAGACTCTGAAGAAGTAGAACTTCTGAAAGACTCAGACTATGTAGGCCACGTCAGCATCAGAAGACTTCAACCTGTTTTGTCATCTTATGAAGAAATTACTATCAGACTCAGATAATACAATTTTATCCTCTTCTAGGCATATGTAGAAACAAACAAAGAACTTTATGGACAATTGAAATGAAACAGATATGAAGAAACATTCCGACGTCTATGATCTAGCTTCTCAAAGACTCAAAGTAACGCGTTGGCACCCCTCCAAACCCTCTTGAATTTCGCTGTATATAAGGAGCTGAAGACTTGAAGAAATTAACAAGACTTTACATATTTTGAAAGTTTCTTTGCTCTATCAAAATCAAAGCGCATTTACACTTATAATTTCTTAAGTCTTAAGAGTTCATTCCGAATTGTATTGTTTACACCTCTGATTGTATATCAAGTGTAAAACCGAAACAATCTTTTATTTGACTAAGTTAGATTGTAGAAGTCACTACGCTCGGTTTGTGAGGAAATAGTATAAATTGCTCTCTCTTTCCCTCTTAGTTTGTCCAAAAATTTATGATGCCCCCTTTGCCTAACAAACAAGTAGAATTTTCAACAATATATGCATAATATCTCTTAAAACTACTCCATAGAGATGAAAAAAATGTGATGAGAAAGTGGCTTCTTAGTTTTCAAAGCTCCATCCCTGAGTTCATTTGCCCAATCTTCTAATGAATTAATCATGTCCCCACAAAGCTTCAAATTAGAACATGTGTTAATGCTAGCTAGAGACCTGGTCCCAAACCCCCTAGATTTAAGCTTGCAAGTTTATTGCAAGGAATGACTTCCAAGGATCACTAATTGCACAAGCTGAACTCTATCCACCAGTAGATGCAAATGTCAAGATTCAGGTTTCCCTTTAAATTTAGGGACACCTGATTAAATGAAGGGAAAAGTTGCTATTATAAAGCCAAGCATATGAGCTATCTGGGATAATCTAGACTATGATATATATATCATATATTGTTGATTTACCTCTTGGATCACTTGATTTATCTATCATATATTGTTGATTTGCAAAAAGGTATAACGTCATCTGCACATAATACGTGTGGCGACACTCAGACATTTCTAGTTCCCTTCAATAGATCCAACTTTCCATATAAGACTAAATTTGAGATTCATGTGCTGAGAACATCTTCAGCAAGGCAAAATAAGCGGGGAGAGGGAGGATCACCTTGTCTCACACTCTCTAGTACATGAAAAGAATCCTTGATTCTTACATTGATAGCAATAGAGAATTTTGCTGAGTGCAATATTCTATTGATCCAAGAGAAAAAAGTTGAGTTAACGCCAAAAGCTTGAAGAACATATACAATAAATCCTCAATATAAAGTATTAAATATTGTTTCTATATCAATTTCAAGAGCGAGATTTCCCCCAAAAGCTTTCTTGTGCAACAAGTTAACTACTTCTGCGGTGAGGCAAATGCAGTCTTCCATGTATAAATCCTCCTTAGTCCTTTAAGATCATGCTTGGCATTATATTGGCTAATCTATCAAAACAAATCTTTGAAATAATCTTGAATTTAAAATTAGTCATTGCCATTGGTCTAAACTTGTCGATCGAGTCTGCATTTGGAACCTTTGGGACAAGGACAGGAGTATTAGAGTTCCTATTTGGCATCAATCATCATGAGAAAAAGAGTTGTCTCACTACATTGATTAAATCATTATTGATAATTGTGGCACATCTATGATAGAGTTATTCAATTTGGCAGTGCTTTTGATTTTTTCTATGTTATAAAAGTATATTATATATTTTTTTTTTGTCAAGTAGCATGGTGGCTAGAATTCACCTTTTTCAAAGTGAATAAGTGGGGTGTTTAGGGCTCGAACCCCGACCCCTACATATAACAATTCATGTCTCTGCCAACTGAGCTATGCTCACGGATGGACAAAGTATATTATATTTCTATCACCCTCCAAAAGCCATTTAACTTTTGATTTCTCAAGCCTGAATATTTATTCCATGTTTAGAGAAACTTCTAATTCAACGCGAGTCTGCGATAAACTTTAAAATTGTTGTTAATAACCTTTAGAATCGTTATTAATTATGTTGAGTGAATAATTAATAAATTGAAACACACTATTATAATCATCGACCATTTACTGAGCGTGATTAATTAAATATTTAAATTTTCTAAGGTCTTGACATATAAACTATTATCAAATTTTGATGTCAAATTTGACTCAAAATATAAGATCTGTAACACCCATACTAAACGTATCTAGAAAGTTTAGCATGTGCATTAACTTGATACTGTGTACATTAAAATTTACAACATAATGTCTCCGAATGAATATCTTATACAACAATACGCGTTCGTACAATCAAGAATACAATACTACTTGTCCAAAAACATAGAGAATAAATTCTTAAAGCCCAAGACATTCTGCAGCGGGTACGAACGAGCACTTGCTGTTTATCCATTCGGCTTCAAGCTTGCTAAATCCTACTAAACCAACCTGCTCATCTGAAACAAAAAGGATTGGGATGAGACATAATGTCTCAGTGAGTTCTACCTAATCCTAGGCTATAGGTAACCTCGGGGAAACCTACGGTTACCACGTGTCTACCGTACAACCTGTCGGTTGATTATACGTGTGTGGATCATGCTTACCTAGACGGTCGTGCATACTAGATCTATTGTAGGTTCTTCGTATCTTAACTCATAGGTCTTGTCTTACTCTACATGTCATGGCGGTCAAGGGAACCTAGAACCGCTATGTCGAGATACGATAAACGCGTCCAGACCTAAACATAAGCCATTCATGACATGACCCTAGACTGAACGATCGGGGAATCCTAAGATCGTCTTCGGTATAACTTCTTGGTCTTATCTTGATTCATAAACTTATACATAACTTGCATCTTATCATAAACGTAAGCATATCCCTTCATGTTCATTCATTAAGTTAGCGGTTAGCGTTGAACAAACAATATCATCTGAGTTTATTTTACGGATTAATCCCGAGTGGAGTAACCCTAGAGGTTAATCCCTTACTTAACCGATGAAAACCTAGCTAAGGTACATCGGACTCCCTCAGTGACGTGCGGGCCTACCTTGCGGAGCGTATCCCGTTCCCCTTGTGAGAACCTTTCGTATCCCCCTTGGCGTGGATAACAGAAAGACACAACACCTACATCTTACTTTATGGTCTTGATCATATATTATAATTTGTCTTAGTACTTGCTTACTTAGTCATTCTTGTTCATAGTGAAAAGACCATGCCTATCAATTCACGACTTCACTTGCTTAGGGTTCTTGCTAACTTTCTAGTTCTCGACGATCTACGTCGAGGCTCTATGTTTTTACCCCATTCTTAGTCCATTGTTACCCAATCATGTTCGTATAAAACTCTCATAAGCCGTCCTTGTTGCATATGTTAAGATTAGCCATGATTTTCATAATCAAGAATTGTTCGATGTATATTGTGTTAGTTAAATGATGTTTGGGGGTTTTACGGTTGATAAACATTGCGAGAAAAACCCTCGGATTGCACCACGGGCCCCTAGGAAGGCCAACACGCCATTTCAAGTGGGAAATGGTAGAGCCATTTCGCTAATGGCGAGCTGGGTTCTGGGCAATTTCGCTATTAGCGAAATATTTCGCTAATAGTGAAATATTTCGATCATGTGATGCAAAAATCTGAGTTTTGACCCCAAATCCACCAATTTCGATCATGCAAGGTTTAATATACATCCAGCAATCCATATAACAGTAGAACTTAACTTGCATGCCAATTTTAACATGAGAATAATAAGAATTTGGCATTGGTTACTAAAACTCCTATTAAACTAAACTTAACATAATTCATGCTTTCTTACTAGAATTGCTCAACCTAAAGGTAGGTTAACGATCTAAGAACTCACATGATGTTTTGCAGCATTCATCAAGCTTTAATCCCAACTTTAACCTCTAACCATGAACCCTAGCTCTTGATTCATCATACATCCATAGCCTTAACTCGCCAATCTACTCTTGTTGCTTTCTTGCTTGCTAAGACACCATGATTCATGCTTAATTACAATTGCATGCATTGATAACTTGATTGCTTGAACAGGGAAGGATGGGGGCGGTTTCTAGAGAGAAGGAGGAGAGAGTTCTTGAACTTTCAAAGTTTAGAGAGAGAAAGTTCTAACACAAATGAATAATTTTGGCTCCAACACACTTATATACTCCCTCGGTGCAAATACCAAAATGCCCTTCGTCTTAAACGTGTTTACACCGACACTGATGATTAACTCGTGTTCAACTGGCACTACATCGTAAAACATTCCTCACCGTAGTGAGTCTCATTAACATTGCTCTCTGGCGCACCTTCAACTGATATAATTCCGATGCTGACGAGCGGGATATTACAAGATCTATCTTTTTTTCTTCTCTTTTTTGTGGAATACTTGACTCTAGTCAAAATAGGGAGATGAAAGCATTAAAGCAAAAAATATTGTCATAGTTTATCAGATTTTACTAGTTATGTTTGTGAATCTAGGGGGAATGAATACATTCTTTTGGCATCTTATAATTAGTAAGTAGTAATGAGTGTATCTGAATATACTTTATTATAAGATTTATTTATTCAAAAATCTATAAAATAAATCACAACCAAGTTTTTTTTTAATGAAAATGGTTAATTGTTAAAATAAAAAATAATATCTGATTTTATTTTAATTGTACTAAATAGCATTAATTGCTGAAACCACACAAACTCATAATCAACATAAATGGTCATGATCGTTTTTGGATCCTGTAGATGTTGATTGTATTAGGCTGATGGAAGAGTCTTTTTGACTGATTTCAGTTGCCGCAAATTGTAGTGCTCATTTTAGAGATGGATCACAACTTGAATTTTGATTTATTTCAGCATGTATCTTACCATTTATAATAAGATTTGATATAAGATTTGAAAAATATATTGGGTCATTTATGATGTTTTGAATCTGGATTTACAATTTAGTTTGTCAATGAACCTTTTAGATTTGTTTTGAACTTTGGAGCATAGTCACTTTTGTGGACATTATCATGGAAAACGACTCATCTAGAAATATGATAATATAATCAACTTTTGTTTATGTTATTAAAAAATATGAAGTCTTTTATTATTGCTACGTACTCTTGAGTCTTGAATGACTATTGGTTGCCGTGTATAGAAATTGGATAAAAGTTAATTGAATATAATTAGGAAACACACTCCCTTAACTCAAGTTATGAAAAAGGTCCTAAACTCGATGGTTTAGTGGTTGCTGAATAATTCATGTCCAAATACTTCAACATTTTTGTTATCATTGTTGATGAAATCTCTTGCAAATGCTTCATTCTCTCTTAACAATGTAGGGATTATATTTTCATTTAAAAACATAGGTTGAATCAAATTATAGACTATTATTTAAGTGTCCACAACTTAGTGTTTAAAAACTCCAACAACAATATATCTCCAATGGATAGAACCTACGAAAAAGCATATTCGTTTATATAAAGGGTTAACAATGTGTAATAATAGTTCAGGTTTTGGAAGATGTCATCATACTTTTCCTAATATTAAGTATAATCAGATTGTCAAATTAATGTATTTAGTTTGAACATGGACCAAATATATTTGACATTTTACCTTTTTTAAGAATGCAAAGAGTAATTATTATGGTTGAATTTTTTTTTGACCAAGTTATGATTGATTTCTAGATAAGATGAATAAGAATAATAATTCATATCATCGAGTCTTTGGCTTCAATTAAGTCATATGTTTGGTTACATTGCTGTATGTTTTGAGTACCAAACCTATTACTTGTGGTATTTCAATTTATATTTGAGATATTGATACCGTCTTAATAATCTATTTGTTATTTAGTAAATAAAGTTTGGATCAATTGGTAAGGAATTGACTCATCCGCAAGATTGTAGGTTCAACTTTTTCTACAAATGTGATGATCTCTTTAGTGAATGATATTTTAGCATTCAAAGATCTGCACTGATCCTAATGAGCCATCTAAGCCCAACTCACCTAAACTTTTCTATTATTATTTCTATGACGAATCAAAATGTATTGTTTTTGAAGAATCCTCTATATTTTATTTATTTTTTAAAATAAAATTCTCTAACTTGTTTATTTTTAAAGAGGAGTGGATATTATGCTATTGATGCCCCTTTGGAACCGGGTCAATATTCATAGCATAAATTTCTATTTTTGAAACAAATCTTTTTAATTAATGAGTTTCACAAGAATGTCTGAGTTCAATTCATGAGTTAGATAATTTTTTAATGAGTTTCACAAGAATGTCTGAGTTCAATTCATGAGTTAGATAATTTTTTTGTCACGCTTTATTTAGTTTCCGACCAAACTTAACATAAAAAAATATCTATAAATTAATAGAATACTCTTGAGGGTAGAATGGGAATAATATCGTCTACTACTCCCTCACACTCACTCTCGAACATACACTAATAATGTCTCTCTGCAAAACAAAGAAAGAGACACACAACAGACTCATGCTCAGCTTGAGTTAGAGAGAGTTGTGCAAAAAAAAAAGAAGAGAAACCAACATCATCATCATCATCATCATCATCATCTTCTCCTTTAAGTTGGTGAGTCTTGTCTTAGATTTCTACTTTTGATGAGTGAAATATGTGCTTGTTCTGGAGTTGATAGCTTTACATGCATGTGTACTAATGAAATTATGCATTTATTCTCAAAAAAATCAATGCATGTAAGAATCAGTTTTATGCATGTAATTCCACCTATCATTTTTTTTAAATCATCATCACAGTCATCTTCTCTATCAAGTTTGGTGAGTCTTGTCTTAGATTTTTACTTTTGATGTAAGAACATCTTCTCCAATTAGAGCTATATATGTGCTTGCATGTGCTTGTTGTGGAGTTGATAGCTTTATATGCATTATGATTGTAACTATTCACGACACTTTGTGTGGCAAAATGCCTACTTGTTTGTCAAATTTGTTTCTTTTACTTTATTGCTACCTTTTTTCTTTACTTTCTATTATAATCTATGTTATTATATGAGTATTAATTGATAGTCTTCATAGTTCATAGATCTAGCATCCTTTTGGTTCTATCTAGTCCATATTTAATACGCTTGATCGTAAATGTCGATAACAATATTCTTAAATATGATTTATTGGTTCAACATTGACATGCGTTATGGGTGATTTTATTTAGAACCATCTTGGAGTAAGTAGTTCCTTTGTGTTGTATATGGAAAATGAATTTTCTACCAAAAAGATATGGAAAATAAATCATGAGAAATAATATTAATGATTATTTTGTATCGTCAAGCACTTGGATGTGGCTTTTGACATTTCCTTTGCAGTTTTCCGATGAGTGGGAATTATGTTGGTAATCCCTCCTGACTTGTTCTCTCTAATTGCTATTCACACTTAAATTTTAATGGCAAGAAAGCTAGAAGTGGTTTGCAACTTATTTGGCACGCAACTATTTGGTTGATAAGGAAAGTTAGGAATGATAGATTGTTCAATAATTGTGTGGTTATGGCGTATCAAGTTGTGGATAAATTCAAGGTTTTGTCATGGCCATGGTTTTTAGGTAGAATGGCTAGGAGTCCGTGTTTACTTTTATGTGGGAGGTAATGTATTTTACTGGCGAGATCTCAATTTGGTGGCTGTGCTATGATCGATTTTCTAAATTCGATTTGGGGGTTTTTAGTGTCTACTGGTGTGGTTTGCATTGTAATTATGTGTACTCTCGTTTTTTTTCCGGCTGATATGGTCTATGAGACTTTGCTTTGTGATACCTACTGATATGTAGGGGTCTGTTGTGTTTTGGCTGCTCTTGGTATAGCTTTTTCCCTAGTGGTGTGCTCTCTGTTTGCATTAACTTGTACCAAAGATTGAGTGTTTTAATAAAATTTGCTGTTAAAAAAAATGAATCATGAGGAATATTTCAGTTGTAAGAAGTATGCTTTCTATTCAAAGTCGTCTTTATTTTTTGTGTAGCCTTTTAATTCCTTGTTAGTGGAATGCCTAACGTATCATGGAAATGGTTAGAATTTATGTGTTGGACAATGGATATCAATGTCTTTTGCTTTATACTTCTAACTTGGCTTTCAATTTGTTTTTTCAGGAAGAACAACCATTATTTGTGAAAGATGTCTCGGAAAGAGCTACATGTGTCTCACGGAAAAAATAGGAGAATGGATGATCTAATAAGGATCTCTCCACAGGAAGCTCCAACCAATGATTTCAAGGCTACACCCCTCAAGCGTCATCGACCGGAGATTTCAAGTACATCAACTGCGCCTCCTGTGCAATATTCTAAAAGGAGTCTGCCTAGTTCTTCTGGAGGTGTGGGCATGGATGATATGTGGACATCATTTTTTACTGAGATCAGTGGGAGAGGTGACGACGATTTTCCATTTGAAGACCTTATTGACAAGCACTTCAGTATGGAGAAGTATCATGAAAAAGTTAAGGAATTGGGATTTGAAACGGCACTCCAAACCAGCCTGGTGGACAGTATTCATAAGAACTTTCTTCTTCGTGTCATTGGGCAAAAGTTTAGCGATATTGAAAAGGAAAACAAAGCTTTTGTTGAAGAGATTGCTGAGTTAAAAAAATTGTTGATTGGTCTTAAAGATGAACGGGATAAATTAAAGAAAACTTTGGACGAATTAAACGTAGAAAATTCCAAGAGTAATGTCAAATTACCGATCAAAGAAGATAATCACTGGGTTATGGTTGACAGGTTGAAAGCTGAAATTGAAGAATTGAAAGATCAAGTTTCATTGCAGTACAAAGCTGGCTTTAATAACGCGCTAAATCAAGTTATATTTTTTGCATTCAGACTTAAACCTTGATGAAGCTGAATGGAGTAAAATTGTAAGGTCATTATCAACTTCTGTAGCTGGACTTAAACCTTGATGTTTTGGGACTCCTTTGCTTTTTGTAAACTCATGTATATATTATGTTTTAGTTATTCTGCTAGTTGAACATGTATATTATAATTTGCTCATGTATTAACTCATAACTATAATGTTTTTGTAAACTCATGTATATATTATATTTTGCTTTCCTCTGTAACTAATTTTCTAAATTTGAGTATTCTGTTGCATACATGTACTAAATGGATTGTGAAAATGGATATTGGATTGCAGGAAAAACTGAAAAATACAATAAAATAAAACTCCGTTACTACTTCAAGCACATGAACAATGCTATTAATGTATTATGAAGTTGGTTCAGTCTCCAAAACCAACTCTGCTACTGTATCCTTGTGCAAGGGTTCAGCCATAATACGCCGTAAAAGATCTAGGTTAGGTCGAGTACATCTGGTCTCGTGCCTTGTCTCAATGCATTTGGAAAAGAGTTATCTGTTTCTTAGGATCCAAGGAATATGTCCTACTTTTTGTCCAGTCATTCTGATATGCTATCTCTATTGCTTTTAAATCTCCACTTATCTCAGCTAGATAAGAGTTAGAATGACCAAGATGTTCAGCAAAACAAGCTCAATGAGTTGAAGCTCCATCAATATTACATTTGATCCAGGACTGAGGAGGGGGATTCCAAACGGCCTCTTTGATTACAAGTGCTCTAGGATGGTGAATAGAAACATTGAAAAGCTTAATAACTGTGAAATCTCTCATGGAATTTGTTGAAGCTTTCCGCATTTCTTGCTAATCAAGGATGTGCTGGAAATAATCATTGAGATGACAGATTTCCAGTTAACATTCTTGTTATTGAACCTTGCCTGTTTTCTAGCATACCAAATGGTGTTAAAAAGATTAATTAAAGCAGAAAGTACCACCACTTTGCATTGAGGGGACCATGATAAGTCACAAATCTTTTTCTCAAAGACTAAATTGGATCTCAATTTTTTTCCTGAGATTAAAATCATTCCTCACTCTAAGGTTTAATATTTTATTCAATTATCTTGTGATGTTTTATTTGGTATGGTAAAAACATGAAATGATGTGGCTATTTATGTATTTAAGATGTATCGACTCACTAACGATCAACTAAACACAACTAACTATGATTATAAACTACATGAACTACAAATTTTAGATATTCAAGTATACGTGAATAAATTCATTAATCATCAAATTCTAATCAAGTAAACATCAATTTTAAATGTTGTCATATAATATGATGTTCATTGTGTTTTCGGATAAATTTGAATATTGTTGTTAATAACCTTTAGTATCATTCCAGTTTTATCGAATGTCTCCTAAGGAACAACCTTTAGAATCTTTATTAATTATGTTGAGTGAATAATTAATAAATTGAAACACTTTATTATAATCATCAACCATTTACATAGTGTGATTAATCAAATATTTAAATTTTTCTAAGGTCTTAATCATATAAAATATTATAAAATTTTGATGTCAAATTTGACTAAAAATATAAGATCTCTCTTTCATTTTTGTGTGGAATACTTAGACTCCGGTCAAAATAGGGAGATGCCATAGTTTATCAGATTTTACTCATAAACTAATCTTATGCTAGTGAATCTAGGGGAATGAAGAAAGGCATTCTTTTGGCATTTAAAATAGAGGAGTGATTTATAATGGTTATGTAGTTAAAAAGACACAATAGAATGAGAATAAATGACAAGTTTTTTTTTTTTTTTTTAACTCAAACTTAGTTAATAGTGTGAGAAGTTTTTTTAGATGTGTTATATAGGCACAATCCAAGCATTAGAATGAAGCAAGTTTTAAATTCAAATACAACATTTGACATTTTAGATTTTTTAAGAATGCAAAGAGTAATTATTGTGGTTGAATTTCTTTTGACCAAGTTATGATTGATTTACGTAAAAGATGAATAAGAATAAAAATTATTATCATCAAGTTTCTAGCTTCAATTAAGTCACATGTTTGGTTGAGACAAAAAATTGTTGTATGTTTTTAGTACCAGACCCGTTACTCGTGGTATTCGAAATTATATTTGAGATATTGATATTGTCTTAATAATCTATTTGATATTTAAAAAATAAAGTTTGGTTCAATTGATAAGGAGTTGACTTATCCGCAAGGTTGTGAGTTTAACTTTTTCTACAAATGTGTAGATCTCTTTGGTGGGTGACATATTAGCACTCAAAGGTTTGCATTGATCCTAATTTGCCATCTAAATCCAACTCACTTAAACTTTTCTGCATAAAAAAACTATGACGAATAAAAATTTATTGTTTTTGGAGAATCCTCTGTATTTTATTTATCTTTTAAAATAAAATTCTCTAACTTAATGATTTTTTAAAGAGATGTGGATATTATGCTATTGATGCCCCTTTGGAATCGGGGTCAATATTCATAGCAAAATTTTTATTTTTGCAACAAATCTTTTTGAATTAATTAATGAGTTTCATAAAATAAACTATCATTTATTAGAGTTTGAGTTCAATTCATAAGTTTAATGATTTTTTATATCACGCTTTATTTACCTTCCGATCAAACTTAACATTAAAAAAATATCTATAAATTAATAGAATACTCTTGAGCAGGCCGTTCCTACGAATCGGGAGGCTCGACTCTGTAAGTGAAAGAGGCCCGTAATAAAATAAAAATGTATTTTTTTTTAAAAAACAATTTAGGCGGAAATTAAGGAGGCATAAAGGAAGATTGAAAAAAAGTATAGAACCTGAAATTCTTGAATGTTCTTAAGCGATTCCGCAATGTCGAAGTTTTTTTTTTGAAGAAGTTAAATTAGCCCATCTAAATTGGCACTAGGGAGAATCGAACCTGAAGACCTTGAGGAGGAGCACACTCACAAGTCTCAAACCAATACCACCAGACCAACCCAAATGGGGTTCCTCAATGTCGAAGTTGAACCACATTAGACATACAATGTTGAGGCAATGAAGTTGAACCATAAAATAAAATCATAATTAATAATTAGCAACATTAACATATTATACAATTAATTTTGAAGATTTTACAAGAAGATCTCATCTTAAGGCACAATAAATAAAAAATTAAGGCCTATGCATTGGGGAGGCCCAACTTCATTGAGCTGTTTGCACTTCAAGGATCCGGCCCTGCTCTTAGGGTCCGTTTGATTTGAGAATTAGGAGGGGAGGGAAGGGGAGGGATTTTAACAGAGAGGAGGGGAGGGAAGATATTTTAATTAAAAACGTGTTTGGTTCGCAAGGGGAGGGGAGGGGGAGGGATTTTAAAATTATTTTACTGTTTTACCCTTAAACTTAATTAAATAAAAGAAACTACTTAATTTTACAATTTCGGGGGCCAACCAATGACAAACACACATCTTCCAAGAACCAACTGAATCCTTGTCCCTAGCCACTCAAGATGGTTCTCATGGGTTTCCATTCACGAATGCTAAATCCGTAACATTCCCGAATCTTCCAAGAACCCTAGGGTTTACAAATACTACAAAAACTCTATCGTCAAGTTTTTCAGATTCAATCCCAACAGAAAAATCACATTCACCAATGTTCGCAAAATCCTAGTCGGTGACGTTGGTTCCATTCGAAGAGTCTTTGATTTTCTTGAAGCTAATCAATTATCATCCTTCTTCTTCGCTCAGTAAACCTCTCAAATGGGAAGATAAAGATGCTAAACCCGATGCAGCGTCAAATTCTACGGAATCTCCTTCTCTGGTGCCTGCCAATGAAGCTAAGAGAATCCGTAGTGTCTGCATGGCTTGCTTTGCCTGTGATAAGAATAATATGACGTTGTGTGCGAGGTGTTTTATTCGTGGAAACTATCGAATTGGTATGAGTAATACAGAATTCAAGAGAGTGGAGATAAGTGAGGAGACAAAAAATGAATGGACTGAGGAGGAAACGCTGAATCTTCTTGAAGCTATTACAAATTTCGGGGATGATTGGAAAAGGGTTGCTCATCAAGTTGTTGGTAGGACCGACAAGGAATGTGTTGCTCGTTTTCTAGAGCTTCCTTTTGGCGATCAGTTGAAGCCTCCCGTTGATGCTGAATGTGAATCCGAAATTGTTGCGTGGGTAAATCTAGTAAGCGAATGTGTCTCACACCTCTTACGGATGCTAGCAATCCTATCATGGCTCAGGCTGCTTTCCTTTCTGCTTTGGCAGAGACGGAGGTTGCACAAGCTGCAGCTCAAGCTGGTCTGACAAGTTTGTCCAATGTTTACAAATCAACTAGAATTAATTACCGGTCATTTCCAAGGAATACATTGCAGCAAGATGCTTCTGTTGCATCCGATGGTGGTAATGCTTCAAATTCATTACAGCTTGAGAAGGAAGAATCAGACGTGGAAAAAGCTTTTTCTGAGGCTATAGAAGTTCAGATGAAAAATATCCAGGACAAGCTTATCAATTTTGAGGATTTAGACGTGCTGATGGAAAAAGAACGCCAGCAGTTGGAGCAAACGAAGAGTTTGTTTTTCCTTGATCAGCTCAATCTCTTATTTCGTAAAACATCTGCACCAACGACCGGCGAAGGCAATCATGTAAAAAGTAATTGATGACTGACGAGTATTAGTTAGCTATTGATCTTAGGCTTAGCTGAGTGTGTGTTCAATTTTCCTTTTTAATAGTGTGCACTCTGTTTGCTTTTCTTGTGAAATCACTATAGAAACGGTATGAAAGTTTCAAATATATTTTGTTTATGCTACATTTATCTACCCTCCCACCCCAAGGGTAATGAAATAAGGAAAAACTTCTTGTTGCAAATATAAATTATGCATTTATTCTCTAAAGATCATTGCATGTAAAAATCAGTTTTATGCATGTAATTCCACCTATCATTTTTTGAAATCATCATCACCATCATCTTCTCTATCAAGTTTGGTGAGTCTTGTCTTAGATTTTTACTTTTGATGTGAGAACATCTTCTCCAATAAGAGCTATATATATGTGCTTGCTGTGGAGTTGATATCTTTATATGCATGTGTACTAATTAAATTATTCATTTATTCTCTAAAGATCAATGAATGCATTTAAGAATAAGTTTATGCATGTAGTTCAGGAAGATGAATAGATGGGGTTTATTTATTATTCAGGAAGGATTTGCTTGTTTTTATCTATTAAATTCAGGTTTCCATGTGTTTGTAAAATTAGGTTTAGTTAGGAGTAGTTAGATGAAATGGGCCATTGTGATTTATGAGTTAAGAAACGTGTTTTATGCATAATATATTAGATGAAATGCATATAACAAGTCACAACACTTTTTGTGCGGCAAAATGCCTACTTGTTTGTCAAATTTGTTTCCTTTACTTTATTGCTACCTTTTTTCTTTACTTTCTATTATAATCTATGTTATTATATGAGTATTAATTGAAAGCCTCCATAGTTCATTGAATAAGCGTATTGTTTGTAACTTACTAAGTCATACCATGAAAGAACTTTCTTTCCTTTCTCAATCCAGATTCATAGATCTAACATCCTTTTGGTTCTATCTAGTCCATATTTAATACGATTGATAAAAAATATTATCGTTAACAATATTCTTAAATATGATTTATCGATTCAATGTTGACATGGCGTTATGGGTGATTTTATTTAAGGGTCCGACTAACCGGTGCCCCCAGGGCACTCGTTAAGCATACCATAAAAGAGAATTATTACCATAAAAGGAAACTGTTTTTGACTTTATTATAAATTAATTACACAATTTTAATGCATTAACTACTATATAATTTCTTTTTTCATATCTTTAACCAGTGCCCCGGAGGCACCGGTTAGCATTTCCCTTTATTTAAAACCATCTTGGAGTAAGTAGTTCCTTTGTGTTGTATATGGAAAATGATTTTTCTACCAAAAAAAAATGTGGAAAATGAATCATGAGGAATAACATTGTTAATTATTTTGTGTCGTCATGCACTTGGATGTGGATTTTGACATTTCCTTTGCAGTTTTCCGATGAGTGGGAATTATATTGGTAATCCCTCCTGACTTGTTCTCTCTATTTGCTATTCTACTACACTCTTTTAATGGCAAGAAAGCTAGAAGTGGTTTGCAACTTATTTGGCACGCAACTATTTGCTTGATAAGGAAAGTTAGGAATGATAGATTGTTCAAAATTTGTGTCGTTATGTCTATCAAGTTGTGGATAAATTCAAGGTTTTTTCATGGCCATGGTGTTTAGGTAGAATGCCCAAGAGTCCGTGTTTACTTTTATGCGGGAGGTCATTTATTTTACTTGCGAGATCTCAATTCGGTGGCTGTGCTACAATCGATTTTCTACATTTGGTTCGGTGGTTTTTAGTGTCTACTGTTGTGGTTTGCATTGTAATTCTCAGTACTGTCATTTGTTTTTCGTCTGATATAGTTTATGAGACTCTGCTTTGTGATACCTACTGAATTTAGGGGTCCAATATGTAGGGGTCTGTTGTGTTTTAGTTACTCTTGGTATAGCTTTTTTCCCTAGTGGTATGCTCTTTGTGAGCATTGTGTCACCTAGTTTAAGGTGGGGCTTCTGTTTTTGCTACAGGTACAGGTTGGCTAGTCTAGTGTTGTGTTTAATGCTATAGCTACTCCCTCCGTCCCGCAATAGATGACCCATTTGAAAATATGTAATTTTGATCTAACTTATTTTGATCATAATTTTCTACTAATATACAAAGATAAATAATATCATATAAGATGTCATTAGATTTATCTTGATGAATATTTTCAAAATATCAAATTTTCATAATTTTTTCTAATATATTATTCAAGATATTTAAGCTCAAAATTATTCATTCGCATGCGTAATAAGGTCAACTGTGTCAAGTATTACGGGACGGAAGGAGTATTTTGTAACACTTGACACGTAACTTGGTACTCCTTGTATCAAGTTTGAATGTTTTAATAAAATTTGCTGTTAAAAAAAATGAACCATGAGGAATATTTCAGTTGTAAGAAGAAGTATGCTTTCAATTCAAAGTCGTCTTTAATTTGTGTACAAGTTTTTATGTGTTGGACAATGAACATCAATGGCTTTTGCGTTGTACTTCTATTTTGGCTTTCAATTTGTTTTTTCAGGAAGAACAATCACGGTGTTTGTGAAAGATGTCTAGGAAAGAGTTACGTGTGTATCACGGAAAAAATAGGAGAATGGATGATCTTATAAGGATCTCTCTGCAGGAAGCTCCAACCAATGATTTCCAGGCCACATCCATCAAGCATCATCGAGCGGAGGTTTCACGTGCATCAACTACGCCTCCTGTGCAATATTCTAGACGGAGTCTGCCTAGTTCTTCTGGAGGTGTGGGCATGGATGATATGTGGACATCATTTTATACTGAGATCAGTGCTGATGGTGATGCATCTTTAATCTGGCATGACGATTTTCCACTTGGAGACCATACTGACAAGCACTTCAATATGGAAAAGTATCATGAAAAAGTTAAGGAATTGGGATTTGAAACGGCACTCCAAACCAGCCCAATGGATTGCATTCGTACGAACTTTCTTCTTCGTGTTATTGGGCAAAAGTTTAGCGATATTGAAAAGGAAAACAAAGCTTTTGTTGGAGAGATTGCTGAGTTAAAAAAATTGGTGATTAGTCTTAAAGATGAATGGGATAAATTAAAGAAAAATTTGGACGAATTAAGCGTAGAAAATTCCAAGAGTAATGTTAAATTACTGATCAAAGAAGATAATCACTGGGTTACAGTTGACAGGTTGAAAGCTGAAATTGAAGAATTGAAATATCTAATCTCATTGCACGCGGTAATGCAAGTTATATGTGTTGCATCCAGACTTAAACCTTGATGAAGCTGAATGGAGTAAAATTATGTGGCCATTATCAACTTTTGTAGCTGGACTCATATATGTTTTTGATTTAGTTACAATTTTGAAGTGTTACTAAATCTCATATATGTTGTAGTGTGTTTTTGGACTCCTTCGCTTTTTGTAAATTCGTGTATATATTATGTTTTTCTTTCCTCTATATCGAGTTTTCTAAATTTGAGTATAGAAAGAGAAACATAAGGGTATCTAAAAATGGATTGTAGGAAAAACTGAAAAATACAATAAAATAAAACTTTGCTACTTCTTCAATGCAATTGAATAATGCTGTTAATGTATTATGAAGAAGGTTCAGTCTCCAAAACCAACTCTGCTACGGTATCCTGGTGAAGAAGGTTCAGCCATAATAAGCTGTATGAAAAATCTCAAACCTGCATAAATGCCAAAAACGCTTAAAAGATCTAGGTTAGGTTGAGTCCATCCGGTTGCAGTGCCTTGTCTCAGTGCATTTGAAAAAGAGCTTCAGAAACAGTTCCATAGTAAATAGAGTCATCAATAAATCATTATCTTGATGAGATATACACGGTTATCAATTATGGGGTTGAAATGTTACCCGTACTGCCAGTGAAAAGATCATCAAAATAAAGCTCGACCACACCACAAAGCTCAACCTGATCATCAACAAATTCACCATCACTTCTTTGCAACGTAGATATATGATTTTGCTTCCTTTTTGCACTGACCATGATATATGATTTTGCTTCCTTCTTTGCAACGTAGATATATGATTTATATTTGTTCGTTGTCTCCAAAATGCATCCTCCTCGGCAAAGAGATAGTCATGCATTGTCTAGTGTCAATGTATCGCTTAACCGCTTCTTTATCCTCCTTCTCTCTAAGTAGTTCTATTTCTCTTCAACATTCTTCAATTGTCATCTTAAAACTTAATGCTCAGCCTCCACCTTTCCAAATCCTTCCTACAGCTGCTAATTTTATAAAGACACTCTCCACCCCCGTTGCCATTCCAACCCATAACCATAAGTGCTACATCTTCGATATCTTCTTCCTCATCAAACCATGTGTTTTCGAAGTTGAGCAACCTTCTGATTATGCTTCTCTCCTACTCCAAGTGCGTTGATACCCTTTGTTGTGAATTCGTTGAAAATAACACCAATAAAATACTTGATGTGTGGAGCAAGTAATAATCAAGCAACCAAAACAAAGTGTATGGAAGTTATAAACACAAGCAAAAGTAGGAACCAGCGAGAAAAAGAAAGAAGAAAACACACAAAATTTGTTTACCCAGTTTGGTCCAATACTGACCTAGTATGAGGGAGAGAGCAGAGTAACTTTACAACAGAGATATCAAAGGGTTACAAGAATAAGTCTTCAAACCTAATTCTACCCAAAGTCTCAATCTCTTCCCGTGACCAAGATATTCAATCCTAATAGTGTTTCCCAAGATGAATCAATCACAACCCTAGTGTCTCTCGCTTAGAGAAATCTCTCTAAACCCTAGTTTGTTGTTTGTTTCTAAACCCTTGTTTTCAGTCCCCTCTATCTCAAGGTTTACTATGATACAAGGTCTATATTTATAGTAAAAGTATCACTTAAAATTTGGAACAAATCTGCACTGAAAAATATGTTTTTGTTATTCGCCTCCAGCGCACCAACGTGGCACGTTGCGATCCCATCATGGCACGTTTTTTCCAGTGACTTGTTTCAGGAACATCTTCAGCAAACGTGGCACGTTGCTTCCAAACGTGGCACGTTTTATCCAGAACCTGATTTAAAGTTAACTCTCACACCCTTTCAGCAGTATATCCATTAAATTGCAATCCAATACTGTTTCTTTGAACCCTTGAATTCCTGAGGAGGGTATTCAAATTGGCTCGTTTTATCGTCATTTGAAAAGGTATTGTTGAAATCTCACATTATACACCACGGAAGATTGTTGACCTATGATAAGGTTCTTACAAGTCTCATGAGTCTCTTCTTCTTTCCATGTTTGAGTATATGTTTAACAAAAAAAACAAAGCAAATATAATTCTACACTAAATGGAACTCATCCAATCACTTACCCTATATTTTATTTCTCCTAACTCTCAATTCTCAAACCACCCATGATTTAATGTGACCAAACTAAATTGAGGAGTGCTATATAGCACGAAGCTTTTGTCGTGCAAAACACACGAAGGCATGCTTGATTTACAAACACACTTTATAGGCTTGTTTTAATTATTATTTTAATATTAAAGAGAAAGGAAAATAAAAAATGCTCCAAAATTGATCCTCATAATCGTGGCAGCATATGATTCTAGTACCACTGTCAACCGCATGCACATCACCTCAACTTTTGTTGCCATCTTTGTCATAGAAATTGTCTTTGCATCTCACTGTTTTTTTGCATCCCACTGTTCTTGCTGTCATTTATGGTCGTATAAAGAATGAAACTGTTTCATCTAAGCAAGAGAAAGATCAGAGCGATGAAGCACAACAAAGGTGAGAGGATAGAAGTACCATTACAGGAAGTGCATGGCTAGCTAAGTTAATTACTTGAACAGTTATAAAAGGATGTATCAATATCGATTGAAAATATAAAAGGAGGATATGAAGATGAAAACCCAACCTAGAAATAGAGAGAAACCCTTATATATGGAGGTTGTTACCACATTCGTGTGTGTAGCACGAAAATATTTGTCATGTCATTTAGCATTTTTCAACTAGTCATTTAGCATTTTTCAACTAAATTATCATTGCCTAAATAATTTTCTCTCTTATTTTCACCTTAAAACTTAAGTCATTAGATATAAGAATCATTTTACTTATATTTCTCAACATTCAATTTTCTATTTAATGTAGGACTCTTACTCATGTTTCACATACACATGTGGCTCTCAAGTGTGCGTCCACTCATTCATTTGGAGTTGCTCTCTCTCAAGTAGAAATTTTTCGTTCACTTACACTTGCAAGGACACATCATACATTTAGCTACCACATTATTGTTTTTGAAATGTTTGGTTAACATAAGGACTAAATTAAAAACGTTTACAAACTAAAAGGACTTATGTGTGACCAAAATAACTTAAATGATATATTTGTTACAAACCTCAAACTTAAAGGACCCCTGATATAATTTACTCTAATATAAACCCTATCATAAAATATGAAACAACACAAAATAAAATAAAAATATTTAAAAAATTGTTAAAGTCAATAAAGTATGGTTATTTAAAAGTGGATTTTATACTCTAAATTAGAAAATTATAATAATATTTAAATTTAATTATCATTGATTTTTAAATTATAAAAAAATGAAACTGTTTTTCTTAAATGGTGGTTCAAACATACTTTATATCCTAAAAATATTTATTTATGTTAAAATAGATTAACATGTAGTGAATATTTAATTATTAGAAGATAAGGTTTTAATTCAAACATCTCATAAAGAAAAGGGATATAAAATTTACTTTTCAAAGGAGGAGAGTGTATATTTTAACATAAGAGGGAAAAAGAGTGTAATTCAAACTTCTTTTAAAAGAGGAGAGTGTAGTTTACTCTTTACTTTATTATAAGATTTACTTATTCAAAAAGCTATAAAAATAAATCACAATCAATTGTCTTTTAAGAAAACAAATAATTGTTAGGATTACAAATAATATCAGATTTTATTTTAATTTACTTAATAGCTTTAATTGGGGAAATTTACTTCAAATTCATAGTATAATATTAAAATAACTTTGACCGTTTTTTTGACTTAGTCGTGAGAATAATAAATGCATATTTGACTGTTCTTTTGACTTAGTCGGTGAGAATAATAAATGCATATAACTTTGTAATCCCCACCTTGACTTGGATGGTAAGAATAATAAATGCATATAACCTCGTAATCTGCGCCTCAATGTAAATCTTAGCTTATAAATGTCATGCCCGTATTTACAAATTTTTGCAACACAACTTTTCTTTCACCATCTATCATGTTTTCTTTCGCGTTTCTTTTCTCACCATGGGAAACTTGGTCCTTGCACCATGAATTTCCTGCTAAGGTTTATGTCTTGACGGTGAATTCTCTCCTCCAAAAAACACCATTCTTGTTTTCCACCCCCCACACCCAATGACTCAAACCCACTCCCCCTCATTTTCATATCTCCCTACTTCTCAAACCCAGAAAATGTTTTGAAAATTTCCAACAGCAACCTGATCACCATCACCACTCTCCACCTTATCATTCTCTTTCAAATGCTTCAAAATACACTCCATTGCAAACTCAGACTCCTTCAACCTCCATTCAATCAAAACATTTTCTTCCTTTGAAACAATCCAAAACAAATCCATTAGCCCATAAATTAAACCCAAAATTAATCAATTTCCTCAAAACAAAATAAATATGCATGGTCATTACATGAGACTAGTTAATCATGTATTGGAAAATAACAACCTCTCGTTGGTTAGATAAAACCACCACAAACCCATAATTAGCATAAATGGGCATGATCATTTTTTGATCCTGTAGATGTCGAATATATTAGGTTGGTGGAAGAATCTGTTTTACTGATGTTGAATATATTAGGTTGGTGGAAGAGTCAGTTTGACTGAATTTAGTTACTGCAAATTTTTGTGCTCATTTTGGAGATGGATCACAACTTGAATCTTGATTTATTTCACCATGTATCTTACAATTTATAATAAGATTTGCTATAAGATTTAAAAAATATATCGGGTTATTAATGATGTTTCAAATCTAAATTTACAATTTAGTTTTTCAATTAACCTTTTAGATTTTGTTTGAACTAGTCACTTCTATGGACATTATCATGGAAAAAGACTCATCTAGAGATATGATAATCTAATCAACCTTTGTTTACGTTATTAAAAAAATGTGAAGCCTTTTATTATTGCTACTCTTGAGTCTCGAATGACTGTTGTTTGCAGTGTATTGTGGAAATTGGATAAAGGTAAATTGAATATAATTAGGAAATACACTCCCTTTAAGTCAAGTTATGAAGAAGGTCATAAACTTGATGTTTTAGTGGTTGTTGAATAGTTCATGTCCAAATAATTCAACATTTTAGTTATATATCATTCTTGGTAAAATCTCTTGCAAGTGCTTCATTCTCTCTTAACAATGTAGGATTTATATTTTCATTAAGTGTCCATAATTTAATGTCTAAAAATATCGAATAAGAATATATCTCCAATTGATAAAACCTGTGAAAAAAAAGATATATTTGTTTATAGGGGAAATGTTAATGAGTGCTCCGGGGCATTCTTTAAGGCATTTAAATGGTAATTTTTTATGAAGATATGTGTAATCAATGCATCGAAAATCAAAATACTTAACTTTTTTATAAAATAATTTCTTCATTTAAAATGCTTAAATGCCCGGAAACACTCGTTAACAAGACACTTGTTTATATAAAGGGTTAATAAGACTGTCAAATGTATTTAGTTTTTTTAAGAATGCAAAAAGTCATTATTATGATTGAATTTCTTTTGACCAAGTTATGATTGATTTCTAGAAAAGATGAATAAGAATAAAAATTAATATCATCGAGTTTCTTGCTTCAATTAAGTCATATGTTTGGTTGAGACCAAAAATTGTTGTATATTTTGAGTACCAAACATGTTACTCGTGGTATTCAAATTTATATTTGAGATGTTGATACCGTCTTAATAATCTATTTGATATTTAACAAATGACGATTGGTTCAATTGGTAAGGAGTTGTCTCATCCGCAAGGTCATAGGTTCAATTCTTTCTACCAATGTGAGGATCTCTTTGGTGGTGATATGTTAGCGCTCAAAGGTCTTCTTTGATCCTAATGATCCTTCTAAGCCAAACTTTTCCTCATAAAAAAAAACTATTGATATTTATATTGCAAATAAAAATGATTGTTTTCGGAGAATCCTCTGTATTTTATTTATTTTTTGAAATAAAATTTTCTAAATTATTGATTTCTAAAGAAGAGTGGATATTATGCTATTGATGCCCCTTTGGACCTGGGTTCGATATTCATAGCATAAAGTTCTATTTTTGCAACAAATTATCTCTATGAATTGATTAATGAGTTTCACAAAATGATTGATCGATCGAAAGTGTCTGAGTTCAATTCATTAGTTAGATAATTTTTTGTCACACCTAATTTACCTTTCACCTAAACATAACACCAAAGAAGAATCTCTATAAATTCATATAATAATGAGCAATGTTATTTGAACAAGCATTTCTTGTGGCAATTTGTTGGACAACCAAATTTTACAAAGAAGTTTAGGTAGTGGCACAAAAATCAAAGCAATAGAGAGAAAGTAGAATGATCATGTGAATATAAGATAAAAAGTTGTTAAAAAATGATTGTTCAAATATCATTTCTCTATAATAATTACTTCAACGATGGGATGTCTTTTAACATCTTCAAAATCATTTTTATTTAGTACTCATCTGATCCATTTGAATTGTTGTTTTAGGGTAATTTATACATAGCAAGAAAATCAATAAATTTTATTAATTTTGATGGATTCGTTTAAACTTTTTCCTTAATAGTTAAAAGTATGACAAAAATACCATTTAATTTGATACGGGATAAGTTCTAATGTGAACCATTTTCTTTTTGAGTAATTATCTATAAACACCCTTTTTTTCATGGGAACTTCTACGGTACACTCACAAAGTGAGATGTACCGGTACTCTTTCTTCATAATTTTATAAATAAAAGATCATTTGTTGTGTAATAAATAGCTATTTGTCACTATTTATATTTTATA
>Ga0228711_1002642_pt1 | contig 27695 bp, 11 predicted proteins | sample MedpolnodulmetaG_2_FD_177996 | JGI IMG/M metagenome (GOLD analysis project Ga0228711, IMG submission 177996) | Root nodule microbial communities from Medicago polymorpha collected in Santa Monica, California, United States - brown nodules | ecosystem: Host-associated > Plants > Roots > Nodule... | reverse complement strand
GGTTTTGAATTGGGGAAAATTGAATATTGAGTTTAATAGATTTTTGGGTTTGTTGAGTTTTTTGTTTTATTTTTCTGGATTTGATGTTGAAGGTGATAAATGAAGATGATGAAGATGATTAATTTTTCTGAAATTCTCTGAATTTAATTGATGAATATGATGAAAGTTTTGATGAAGATGAAGAAGATGATATAAAAAAAAAAAGCTTAAATGCTCTTTTGGTCCCTTAAATATTTATTTGGCATCGTTTTGGTCCCTTAACGTTTCCAGACCCAATGTCAAAACGACACGTGTACTACACTTAACGTTTTTTTATTAAACCTAACAAAATGAACCAAAAAATGTAACGAAAATTAAATTAAAGTACTCAAATGGTCTTTTTTTTAGTTAAGGGACGAAAACGATACCAAATAAATACTTAAGGGATCAAAAGAGTATTTAAGCCATTTTTTTTATATAGATTGACTTATATGACCAAGTCAATCGATTCAGTCATGCAATCCAACCAATAACTCAGTGGTTTAAGTAATAAATCGTGACTTAATAACTTTACCGAGTCGATCACCGATACGCGAATAACCCGAGAAAGCCCACTGTCATATTAATGCTATTTATTTATTTATCTTTTATGTAGGGAAATGCCATTTCTTGTCGAAAAAACCCTAATAACCCCAGTTTTGGTTTTTTAGGTTTGCATGTTCAATGTCGTTGGAAACCCGAGCCTTTGATCATCACTGATCACAATTAATTATAGGTATGTTATTCTTCAACGATCGATGTCTTCAATTTCATTACATCGTTTATGTTTTATCGATTTCTTTGTTTTTCCAACAAACCCTAAATTCATGTAATTCACACGATCATGAATTCGTATGCACCGTTTATGTTAATTTATAGTTTCAATTCTTTTTATGTTTTGCATTGCACAATTTGTTAACCCTAATTCTTGAAGTTGTCAATTTTTTTATTTTCTAAATGAATTCATAACATGTGAAATGATTCTGATGATAACTAGTTACTGCTTTCACATTATATGAGTTACTGAGATATAGATTAATGTTTAATCTTAATTGTAACGAAAATGATCTGTTTTTCTGATATATAATCATGTTTTGGATTCTTTTGTTATGTTTTGATTACTTGTTACGATTATCATATTAATCTGAATGTTCCTCAATCATATTGTTTAATCTGTTTATGTTTGGTTTGTAAAGTTTGAAGCTTTTGGGGATTAAGTAGCAGCATTTGTTTTCCGGTGTGTCGAGTATTGGCAGATATCTGCCCTTTCAAATGGTCTCTAGTGGCGAACCTCAACACGCGTCTCCAGGAAAGAAAAGGAAACTTAAGTTGAAAGATAACACTAACTCCGTTGTAGAGGGTACGAGAAAGAAAAGGAAACTTAAGATGAAATATAACACTAACTCCATTGAAGAGGGTGATGGGCCAAAAGAAATTCAAGTGGAAGAGGATGTGGGGCAAATGGTACAAAGTGTTGAATTGGTGGATCGTATCTCACAGTTGCCTGATCATGTCATCCATCACATTCTTTCCTTCCTTCGAAATGCGAAGGATGCAATTCGAACCAGAAGTCTTTCCAAGAGATGGAGAACAATGTGGTTTTCGTTTGCGGCGTTGATGTTTTATGAACAAAAGTTTGTTGCAGGAATTGGACCTGAAGATGGAAGCAATAAGGAAAATTTGTTTAGGCAACATGTAGCTGACTCTCTGCATACATACCTTGCAAACAATGCGCAGATACATAAATTTTTGCTGCATATGACATCCTTTGACTTAACAGATGCTCCACTTGTGGATAGCTGGCTAACTTCTGCCGTCTCACAGGACATTAAAGAAATAGATCTCCAGATTGGCTTCAAGGATAGCAAGCGCTACACTCTACCAGAAGTTGTCTTGTCATCCGAAACTTTGACCGGACTAAGGTTAAGTGGTTGCATACTGCAAAGATTCAGTAATACAATGCTGCCTCGCCTGCAGAAACTTTATCTTCGGAAAATTCACCTTGGTGAGCTAATTCTGATAAATCTGATCTCACGCTGCCCTTCAATTGAGGATTTAAGACTTATACAGTGCTCAGGTTTGAAATTCTTGTGTATTTTGCATCCTAGTCTCAGTAGGGTTGAGATCCACAACTGTAATCAATTGAAGAAGGTTGATATCATTGCTCCTAATCTTGACACATTTTGGTTTTGTGGCAAGAAATCAACACCTTGCAAAGTAGGTTTGCAGGGATGCAATGACTCTCTGAAAAATTTGACAATAGAGCATCCACTAGTGAGCCGTGACTTTTGTAAAAATCAGTTCAGCAGATTTTCCTTACTTGAAAAATTGGATCTATGTATTTTTGATAAGACGAAATCTTTTACAATTTTTAACCGTAGTCTTCAGAGAATTGCTTTAAAAGGAGGCAAGAAATTGACTTATGCTCAAATATATGCTCCTAAACTTGTTTCATTTGAGTTGAAAGGTGAAAACATGCCGTACTTTGACTTTACTGCCCCTTTGCACCTCACAGATGCTAAAATTTCCCTTGCATCTATAACTGAAAGTAAAGATGTTGAAGTTTTAGACGGTAACAAACTGTGGTTTAAGATGGCACCGTTTATAGAGAGGTTCAGTCCTGAAGGATATAAATTGATTATGCATTCCAATAAGGTAATGTTCTTCCAGTTTTTAACATTATGGCATACTTGGTCTGCATCCTTGATGAATTTCCATTACAATAACAATCTCGTTTGTTTTTCTTACTTGGCTGCTTATTCCAGCATATTATTATTCATGAAGATTGGAGCAGCATATTATACCCACCTTTGCGTGACCTGACCTTTGAGATTATCAAATCATCAGCATGTGTGGAGGATATTTTATATGGTATATTGCGGACATTGCACCCAGAATCTGTATCTATAATTTCTTCCTATGACAGCAAATTTCATGAGGTATGGCAGCTCTTTATTTTTTTTATTTCTTCAATGCATAAGATACATCCATGTTGATTTTTTAAATATCTGTTATCCATGATTAAGCAAGACTTTATACTCGTTGAAAGCCTACTTGAAACTGTTTTTGGTATTAACTTTTTAAATTACGTGATTGCAGTCTGTGTATGAAATGATTAAGATCAAAGATGAGGATCCAGTTTGCTGTAGCTATAACACTTCAACAAATAAATGTTGGCGGCATTTCTTGAAGGGTATTAAGTTTGAGAGCTGGAAAGAAATGCTTGATGTCGTGGGCGCCTCTGAAGATGAAAGTGCTAATACATTGTATCCTTGGTTGCAATCGTCATATACTCCGACATCGCGGCATCAGATGACTAATCTTAGATTATCCTGGAATTCTCATGAACCTGATGTGGAGACATGAAATCCTTATTTAGTCATTGATTGAAGAAGATTGTTTAAAGGAAGGCGTGCTTTGGAATTTTTTCCATCGACATTATACCTATGTTCGTCTGCTTGGATCTATCTCTGTTGTTTCCTTCTTTTTGCTGTTACATCAAAATGAAGTGTTAGTGATCAGTGCTATCTTGGAACATTTTATATATTTTGAGCATGATTCTCCGTCTCTTTTGGATACCTTTATATGTTTTAAGCTTGATGTTTTTAGTGTTTCGTTCGCCTGATACATATTCTTAATTATATTTGATATATCAAGTATTACTTGATGTCCTTAAAAAAAGTATTAATTAATGTATTCTCCTAAAAAAAAGTTATTAATGTATTATGATGAGAAATCTGTCATGCCATTACTGGGCACTGGCTGGTGGCCGGCTACAGCTCCTATCCCTTTAAATATTAAATTATAATTATAACTATAAAATGAAAATTAGTGAATTGATATTTGTAGTTGTTATTCAATATAAGAAAACTCAGTGGGCTTTATTAAAGCAAAAGTGATATCATTCAAAACTGCTCGAATTAGATATCGCTACCAATTTGGTTCCCGTATATTAAGCTCAGGGTGGGTCTCCCACTGTGGGCGACTGAAAAATAATTTTTAATGGTTGGATGTTGAAGTTCTATAATTCTTAGGGTACACCAACGACACCAAATGCTTTTCTTCTAAAATAAGAACACTGAATTTTTTTATTTATTTTTTTCAAAATGATGTTTGTAGAACCACTTTTTGACTACTTTTGAAACAACATTCTCTCTCATACTCACATGTGTTTTTATTTTTTCTCTTCTTCTTTCTCTCTTCATTGTTTTTGTCCAATCATAAGAGGAGAAAAATGGTTGTCACCAAAGTTGTCTAATATTAGTTGTACAAATATCATTCCTCTTTTTTTTTTTAGAGAAATAATATTCGAACATCCATTTGGTGACAACTTTTATGACAACTTTCTCTCTCATACTCGCATTGTTTTTTTACTTTATCTCTCTATTGCTATGATTTCCGTGCCAATACTACTTTCTTTTTTTTTTTTTTTTTTTTTTTTTTTTTGTAAATTATGATTGTCAAATTGTCACCAAATTGGTTGTTCAAATAACATTCCTCTTTTTTTTTTTAATTCCAGTCGCACTTTCCTTAATTCTCTCTCTTCTAGACGTGGAACAACTTTTTAACACCCAATACCTCAAATTCGCAAGCACCATGGTTTTCAAACAAGACTTCTCAAAAAGTAAAACCGATAATATGGTATAGATGGGTGTTTGATGCACTTGCCGCCTTTTCACTAATCCACTGTGAACGATATGTTTCACTCGTCCATCCTAGAAGGCACGTTAACATCATTCTCCATTGCAAATAATAGTTCTGTTTTTCATTACGAACCATGCTTGCTTCTTCGATCTCTTGGATACACTCATACACATCTTTGCTTGTCAATAGCCCTTATGGTAAAGAAACCTTATTGTTTTCCATTTCTAGTTTGTGCTCCTTAGTTTTTTTAAAGTAGTTTAGCAGAATTTGTTGTCTAATTGAAAATTACGGTTTTGTTTATAAAGTGTGTTAGAATTTGAAAAAGTTAGGATTTTACTGTTGTTGTTTCAAAATCAAATAATGGAGGGAATGACAAAAAGCAACCTCTTAAATTGAGGTGTGAAAGAGGAAGTTTCTATAACGAGTACAAGAGATTGTCGAATCGTAAATTCTTAACATTCGCAAAATCTGATTGTCTGTTTCAATTGAGAAGTAATTTGTTGAGTGGTGTTGTATGAAGCCTTAAAGTTAGGGACGAAGAACACAATCATGAGATGACTAAATTTTTTCAAGGTCATCGATATGCAAAAAGTCTAAAATCGGAAGAAAAGAGGCTTGTTTGTGAGATGACAACCTCAATGGTCCTTCCGAAAAATATTCAGACAATCTTGAAGAATATAAATGATCAAAGTGCAACTACCATCAAACTTATATATAATGCTTGTCACATGTATAAACAATCTATCCAGGAAAAGTGATAAGAAGGTTGAAAATGTTGTCAAAGGTGAAAATGAAAGTCTTAAGAGTGTCAAATATGATACCATAGACGTCGCCAACTATTAGTTCAAATGTTTATGATTAGGGAGCAAAAATCATTATCTCATACACACACACTTATTGATTTTTTTATATAATTATCTATGTTTTTATTGGTCAAGTCCTACATTTTATGAATGTCTGCTAAACTCAAGTACACATACCTCTATTTATATAATTTGAACGAATGATGACGAAATTGGTAATATGAATGGTGCGCGAGAATAGGAAAAGAAAACCTCTTATAATTATGTAAATTTGGGCCATCTGAGAATTGCTCATATAGGCCACAAATGAAGAAAATTGCTCTTCTTCCAATAGAAATTGCTCGCGCCCACCTGAACTTCCCAAAATACCCCCCCACATGACTTAAGTCACGCATGTTTTATACTCAGCATGACTTAAGTCACGTTGTAATACAACCTACGCGACTCAAGTGACGTTTGGTTCTCCTTCAATGCAGCTTCCTCCTTCACTATCCCCGACCTTGATTTGGAACGTAGTTTCCTTCCCTTCCCACAAACAAATATATTATCGTGTCTAATCCCCCTTTTTTTTTTTCAAATTCTAGATCTTCTTTACTATGGTACCTACATACATAGTTCCTAGCTAGGACACACAACTTTGCGATTAAGGATATGAACCAGGGAGAGACTCATTATCACTTTCGATTTCTATTTCTAAATGGTTAAAGCAACACTCGGCAGCTAACAACATCGTTTTGTATACCACAAAGGCCTCCACCGTGATAGTGTCGTCGAAAGGAGAACCAAACTTGACTTAAGTCACGTAGGTTGTATTCCAACATGACGTAAGTCACGCTGTGTATAACACATGTGTGACTTAAGACACGTGGAAGTATTTTGGGAAGTTCAGGTAGGAGCGAGGGAGAAGAGCAATTTTCACAAATGAAAGGGACCAATAGCTAAATAAAGAGAAATGATATTTGTACAACCATTTTGTGACAACTTTTAAACAACTTTCTCTCTCATACTCACATTATATTTTTACTCTCTCATCATGAAAGTTGTACCAAATGGTTGTTCAAATATCATTGCTCCTAAATAAAAGCCCCGTAACTATTTTACTCTATTTCTTCGTTCCCTTTATTATTCAAAAAATCGAAAACAAACCCTAATAACCCCAATTTCGGTTTTTAGGTTTGCATTTTCAATGTCGTTGGAAACTTGAGCTTTGATCATCACTGATCACAATTAATTATAGGTATGTTATTCTTCAACAATCGATGCCTTCAATTTCATCACATCGTAAATTGTTTTGGTCGATTTCTTTGTTTTTCTAACAAACCCTAAATTAATGTAATTTACACGATCATGAATTCATTGACACCGTTTATTTTAATTTTTAATTTCAATTTTTTTGTCTTGAATTGCACAAATGTTAGCCCTAATTCGTTAAGTTATCGAATTTTTGTTTTCTAGTTGAATATAATCTGTGAAGTGATTCTGATAACTAGTTACTGCTTTCACATAATTTGAGTTATTGAGATTTAGATTAACGTTAATTGTAATGGAAAAGTTTGGTTTTTGTGATATCTACTCGTGTTTTCGATTCTTTACCTTATGTTAATTTCATTATGTCTTGATTACTTGTTGTGATTATTATATTAATCTGAAACAAAATGAACATCAAGCCCATGGTTTATTTGTTTCTATTTGGTTTATAAAGTTTGAAGCTTACGGGGATTAAGCTCATTTATTTTCCTAATTACGTGTGTTCGTATTGTCAGATATCTGCCCTTTCAAATGGTCTCTAGTGACGAGGCTCTGCAAGCATCTGCTGGAAAGAAAAGGAAACTTGAGATGGAAGATAGTGCTAACTCGGTTGTGGTGAATGTGGAGCAAATGATACAGATTGTTGAATCGGTGGATCGTATATCGCAGTTGCCTGATCATGTCATCTATCACATTCTTTCCTTCCTTCGAAATACGAGGGATGCAATCCGGACCAGATGTCTTTCCAAGAGATGGAGAACGCTGTGGTTTTCCTATGCGGCGTTGATTTTTTATGAACAAAAGTTTGCTGCAGGAATTGGACCCGAAGATGGAAGTAATAAGGAAAATTTGTTTAGACAACATGTAGCTGACTCTTTGCATACATACCTTACAAACAATTTGCAGATACAGAAATTTTTGCTACATATGATGTCCTTTGACTTAACAGATGCTCCACTTGTGGACAGCTGGTTAATTTCTGCTGTCTCACAAGACATCCAAGAAATAGATCTCCAGATTGGCTTCAAGGATATCAATCGCTATACTCTACCAGAAGTTGTCTTGTCATCTGAAACTTTGACCGGACTAAGGTTAAGTGGTTGCATACTGAGGAGGTGCGGTAACATAATGCTTCCTCGTCTGCAGAAACTTTATCTGCGGAAAGTTCACCTAGGTGAGCAAATTGTTACAAATCTTATCTCCTGCTGCCCTTCAATTGAGGATTTAAGATTCGTACAGTGCTCAGGTTTGAAATTCCTATATTTTCATTGTGATAGTCTCAGTAGGCTTGAGATCCACAACTGCAATCAACTGAAGACGGTTTGTATCTTTGCTCCTAATCTTGACACATTTTGGTTTTGTGGCAAGAAATCAACACCTTGCAAAGTTAATTTGGAGGACTGTGCCTCTCTGAAAAAGTTGACATTAGAGCATCCACGAGTGAGCCGTGACTTTTGTGAAAACCAATTCAGCAAATTTCCCTTACTTGAAAAACTTGATCTATGCATTGCTGATAAGATGAAATCTATTACAATTTTTAACCGCTGTCTTCAGAGAATTGTTTTAAAAGGATGCAAGAAATTGACTTATGTTCAAATATATGCTCCTAAACTTGTTTCATTTGAGTTGAAGGGTGAAACCATGCCGTACTTTGACTTTGTTTCCCCTTTCCTCCTCACAGATGCTAAAATTTCTCTTTCAACTGCAACTGAAAGTAGAGACGTTGGACTCGGTAACCAACTGTGGTTTATGATGAGACCTTTTATATCGCTGTTCTTTCCTGTGGAAGGATTTAAAATGATTATGCATTCTAGTAAGGTATTGTTCTTCTAATTTCCAACATTTTGCCATACTTGGTCCGCATCCTTGATGAATTGCCATTATAATAACTATCTCATTTATTTTTCTTACTCGGCTGCTTATTCCAGCATATTATTATTCATGAAGATTTGAGCAGCATCAAATACCCTCCTTTGCATGACCTGACCTTTGAGATTATCAAATCATCAGCATGTGTGGAGGATATTTTGTATGGTTTGTTGCGGACATTGCACCCAGAATCTGTATCTATAATTTCATCTTCAGGCAACAAATTCCATGAGGTACTGAATACATAAGATACACCCATGTTGATATTTTAAATATCAGTTATATGTGATTAAGCTAGACATTATACTTGCTGTAAGCCTACTTGAACTGTTATTTTTATTAACTTAACTTTTTAAATTATGTGGTTGCAGTCAGTGTATGAAATGATTAAGATCAAAGATGATGATCCAGTTTGTTGCATATATAACATTTCAAAAAATAAATGCTGGCGGCATTTCTTGAAGGATGTCAAGTCTGAGAGCTGGCAAGAAATGCTTGATGTCGTGGAAGCCTCTGAAGGTGCTACTGGTACATTGTATTTTTGGTTGCAGCTGTCATATTCTTCGACATCGCCGCGTCAGATGACTAATCTTAGATTATCCTGGAATGCTCCTGAACTTGAATTGGAGACATGAAATGCTTATTTAGTCATTGATTGACAGAATATTGTTTTAAAGGAAGTTATGCTTTGGAATTTGTTTCATTGGCACTATCCCTATGTCCGTCCGTTTGTATCACTCTCCGTTGTTTTCTTCTTTTTACTGTTACACCAAAGATTCAAAATGAAGTTTTAGTGATCGGTGGTATTTTGGAACATTTTATATTGAGCATGATTCTCTATGCCTGAAGTTTTTAGTGTTTTTTTTGCCAGATATATATTCTTAATTATATTTGGTATATTGAGTATTAATGTATTATTATGAGAAATCTGTCACGCAATTACTGGATGGTGGCCAGCAGCTATGCCTTTAAATTAATAAATTATAATTATAAAATCAAAATTAGTGAATTAATATGTTTGTTGGCTTTATTAAAAGCAAAAGTGATATTCTTTCAAAACTGCTCGAATCAGATACTGCTACCAATTTGGTTCCTTATATTAACATCAATCAATGGCCATTACAAATATAGTTGCGTATTCATTACAACCACACTTGCCTCTTTCGATCTCTTGGATACACACCTTTGCTTGTCAAGAGCGCTTATGGTAAATAAACACTATCCTTGTTGTTTTCCTTTTGTAATTTGTGTTTCTCTAGTTTTTTAACGTTACTCAGTAGTACTTGTCCAATTTGTAATTTGTGTTTCTCTATGTCAGAGTAAAAACATGTCTACCAAGACAAGAAGTGCAAGGCAGGATGTGGTAAGTTGCACCCTCTTGATTACATGATTGTGTGTTTAGTACACGTTGTTAAACTTTCATTGTTATGTCTTGCAACAACAAAAGTTGTGTTGGTGTGTTTCTTTCATTGATTTATTTCTTTAAGAGTTAAACACAACTATTGTTTTTCAAGGAAATATTTTTTTTCTTTTCTTTATGGTTTGTGCTTCCGGTGTTATTTAAAGGTTTATAAATAGATTTCTTTAGAGCTAAACGAAAGCAACTATGTATTGCAATACTGTAGGAAGGAACAAGTAAGAAGAAGAGTGTAATAGTTGGACCATGGGGAGGCAATGGTGGGACTAGTTGGGATGATGGAACCTTTACAGGGATAAGAGAAATCACACTAGTTTATGATCGTTGCATTGACTCAATCCGTGTGGTTTATGATAAGAATGGTAAACCTTTCACAGCTGATAAACATGGAGGAGTTGGAGGCAACAAAACAGCTGAGGTGAGCTCAACTGTTGCTTCTTTCTTATTCACCATTTCATCAATCTATTCTAAGAAAAGTCTTCTCTTGATGACACCGTGAAAAACTTTATTTTTAATCATTTTTTAAAGATCTGTACAATCTTGCACGGATCTTTACAGGTTACTTTGACTTATGATGGACATGTTTGTTTATGACTCTTAGATTAAGCTACAATACCCGGACGAGTATCTGATAAGTGTGAGTGGACACTATTATCCGGTTGTTCGTGGTGGCACTCCGGTTATTCGGTCATTGACATTCAAGAGCAACCAGAGAACCTTTGGACCATATGGAGTTGAAGAAGGGACACCATTCACTTTCTCAATAGATGGAGGCCAGGTTGTGGGTTTTAAGGGACGAGGTGATTGGTATTTGGACTCAATTGCCTTCACTTTGTCTAGTGCACCCACAAAGTCTCTGCTTCAGAAGGTGCAGAGAGGCTTGTATAGGCTCACAAGCATTGCTCCAAAATCTTCTTCCACTAAGGCTGCTTAGAAGACTATATATGGGAATTTTTGCCTCTTGCCTCAGTCTTATGTAATTTGGTTCATGCTATATTGTTTGCCTTTTTTACTTTTGTTGCTTATATTTCTTTGAAGCTTATGATACTATGAAAATCATTTGTGAAACTTAAAGATGCGTGTAATATTGTAATGGCGGTGAACCGAGTACACCATGAACATCCTAATGTATATCCATATTAGCGAGACATAGTATTAGACTATTAGTATGTGTATGCTCACATTCTAGACTCTTTTTTTTAGACTTTTTTTTTACAAGATTGTGTTTTTAGACTTAATATATCATATTTGATGTTTTTTTTGATGTTGAACATATTTTTCAAATACTTTCACTACGTTCATAAGTCCTAGCTCAACTAGTAAAATGTCAAAATTATTAGGCCGAACGTTATGATTGGGGTTCAAATTCTGGTATCTCCATTTTGTGTATGTGAGTTTTTAATAGTTTTATTATTTCGTCTATCTAAAAAAAAAAAATACTTTCACTACCAAAAAAATGTTCATTATAGTTTTAGCAACCTTTCCTAACTCTTCGATTTTACTCCCTCCGATTTTATTTATAAAATAGATGTTTGACTTAACAGAAATTTATGTATATAATTTATAAATTTTTATTGATTCAAACATCTCATAAATAGGACAAGAAAGAGAATTTGTTACTCACCCAACCTTTCAATTCGACACACACTCATGGACATGCACCTCTCTCGTGAACACGAGTAATAATGTTGACACGAGATCAAAAAGCAAAATTACATCGTAAAGCTGAAAATCAATGGTTTCATGTTGAAAATTTTAATTCTTACATCATACTCCATTTTTTGCGATAAAAACATCATACTCCTTTTAATACCTTTTACATACACCTTATAATATTGTACATGTTTACTAAGAAAACATGTAATAATTATAGAAAAACTGCAAATATGAAGAAAAAAAATAGATTATAAAATTTCAAGTATTAAGGAATAGCAGCTCTTTTATTTATTTCATTTCATAAACAACCAATTACAATCTTTGCTTAAATAACCTTAAAAAAAAATCTTTGCTTAAATAACAGTACCAAACAAAAACAAATATCAATATTATTTATTATTACACCAAGTCACCAATTAATCAATGCATGAATTAAATAAATTTTAGTAGTGGCCACTTTATTGGTCACACTATCTATATATCTCTTCTTAATCCATATCAAATTCTACGCATAGCTGCACATTCCATAAACACATGAACCTCTATTGTCACACTTGTTACCACATTTTCCACAATGTTTCTCGTTACTCCTAGGATTCACACATTTACCTTCACAACATATCTTTGGAAAGCTACATTTCTTTCCACACCTCCCACAATTAAACATGTCTATGGAAAAGTTGACACAATTGTTGTTGCAGCAATTAGGGCCTGCACTACCTTTGATATTGCAAATCTTTGGATATTTGTTACATGACACAGAGATTCTGTTTTGTTTCCGGGAAAGGAAGTAGCTTGTTCTTTGGAGAGAGTTTGGTTCTTCGTTTTCAGAAGGTGTTGCTGATGATAGTGTAATGGCCAAAGCCATTAGCAAGGTCACAAGGAAAAGACTCTTGATGAACTTCATTGTTTTTGTGTTTAAAGCTAGCTATGGGAAATAAAAGAAAGTTGGATATGAGTAAAAGTAGTACTTGGTGAATATGTTTTGAATGAGAAGGATAAAAGAAATGTTAGGTATTTATAGAAGAGAAGGAGGTCGATGGATAATATCATAAATTTTTCATATAGATTGCAATTTCATGCATGGGATAATATTAGTTAGTGGGGTGGTCTAAATCAGTGTGGCTGCATTGATTCTGTAAACGAAGTTAGGCTTGTTTGGCAAGAATTTCATATACATATTTATTAATCAGTTGGAAATGAGGAGGAAACTTGCATTAAGCAAAGAATTTAAATATTTTGACATAGATATATAAGAAAAAGTTAAAATAATGACATAGATTAGAGACAAAATAAATAAATTTCGTCATCAGATTTAGTATCTCTAGCTAACAATAAGCAAAGAAATTAGATATTTTGCCTTTTTTTTCATCGTTATTTCAACTTTTTTCAATAGTTAATTAGGTCTTCAAGTATTATTGCATGTATAATTTTATTAACTTTATTTAAAAACTAACTTTATTAATTTAATGAGGTCTTTTTTTATTCTATGTCAATGTTTATACAAAAAGTTAGTTAAATAGCTAACTTTATTCAAACACTACAATAAATTTGATTTTAAAGTTCATGATATATAAAAAGACTTGTGGTTCTATGAATTAAAAAACAGGTATTTAATCATAAAAATAAATGGGGAGGACTTCAATTTTTATACATAAGGTAAGGTGAGTAGTAAGCATATTATGTCCTAGATATATTATATACTCCAATTTGGACCATCTGAAGCCAGGTCGGATGTAAACCAAGTAAGTAGGTAGTCGTAGATGTATAGTCTACGGAGACCATAAAACTGTTACAGAACCACTACCCCATTGTTTGACTTGTGTTTATAGAAGAATATACGTATGCTTAGACGGATAAGAGTTTGACTTTCTTCAATCAATGAAGTACTACAAAATACAAATCAGTTTGGGTAACAATTTCAAAGGTACTTCTAATGTGCGCAAATGAGATAGGTGTTGTTTGGTACACAGCATTTTTTAACCATTGGATACCAAAAAAATTGGGTTACTTCGGTGGTTTAATTGGGCATATATTTTTCCAATATGCCAATTAGATTCGACATCCGTTAAGTATAATGGTGTTCACAAGTTCTAATTTAAGGGACATCAAAATTGTAAGATTGAATGTCATGATTGAGATTTAAACTCTAGATTATTCATTTGTATGTGTGAGTTTTTAATGACTATTGTTATTTGTCTATCTAAAAAAATAATGGTATGTAGGTAGCTGCTGTAACAACCGTCGCTTTAAATATTATTATTTAAAACCTAGATCGGTTTTTGTTGGTTCGGTCGGTTTTGAATCGAACCAAACAAAGTTGGATACTTTTTTAATTTGGTTCGGTTTGGATTTTCGGATTCATCAATTTTTTCCGAACAACTTACACCCTTAGTAGCACTACTAGCAACACAAAGGTAAAACAATCGCCTAAATATATACCGTAAACTTCCTCCATCCAAACATCACAAAAAAAAAAGACTCTCCATTACCCAAGTTTCTACGCACCTCTTCCTTAAACCAACTATCCACGCCACAAGACACTCCCTCACCTATGTCACAATTTTTTTTTCCACCACGTCGACATCATACTACCACCTCTCCTAATTCGACCCTCTTCAATCCCATATTTAGCCGCCAAAACTTTAAACCACAACTCTCTCCGGTCAACATGCAACCGCCAACACCCCTTTCCAACAAAGCTAATTTAAATTCCCTCAACCTACGGACTCCCAGCCCACCACTATCCTTAATTGAGCACACTTTATCCAAATGAATCCAATGGATTTTGCGAGCTTTTCACACCCACCCCATACAAAAGATTTAAAAAGGGAGTCATGGATAGATATTATACGCATGGGAGCCTTGAAGAAGGAAAGAATAAATCGGAAGCGACTACAAATTTAACAATCATATTTTTAATCAATCGATGCCAAAACATTAAACGACCACGATCCCTTCCAATTGGCAAACCTAGGTAAACAAAAGGAATCTGACTAATTTTGCAGTTCAAAACAACTGTCGCTTCCAGCAACCACAAATCAGCCATGTTTACACCTACAAGTAAGCTCTTACGAAAATTCACTTTCAGCCCAAATACAATTTTGAAAAGAATCAAGTTTTCCTTCAAAGATTTAATGTTCCTCCAACTTTTTTTTTCACCCATAATCAATGTATCATTAGCAAATTGAAGATGAGAAATTTGAAAAGGCAAAGAAACACCCACATTATAGCATGACTTCCACATAAGATTTTAACATCACATTCAACCCTTTTGCTGCTATAAGAAATAAGAAAGGTGAAAGCCAAAAGCATATTCTCTTGTTTGAGAGCCTTACATATCCTAAATTCCTCACTAGGGCTACCATTAATCAACACTAATGCAGTTTATACCCTATATATCATAACATGCAGTTTATACCCTATATATCATAACAATATTTAAACATAATATGATAATTTGATTGACTTTTTATTATTTCATCTATACCCTTCAACAAATTTGCATTTTGTATTATTTTTGTTCAAAAATATATACTATATTTGCGACACCGGTGATAAAAGATGAACATAGTTTTTTTTTTATACAAAGATGAACATAATTTATTACAATTTGAACTTCACAAATATATATACATAACTTTAAACAAAATCTTATAATTTGTCAAAAAAAAAATCTTAAAAGTTTTTGATAATACCAAAATTGCCCTTTTATATAAATTCTCTTAAAATCTTGATCTCATTCCTTGTCACTCTCTTTCATCCACAAATGATCAAACAATCCTGATGTTCAATCAATCTCTGTGGAAGATTAAAGAGTGTATCAAAACATTTTTCATTCATATTCGATTGCATATAAGTAAATGAATTTCTTCTTCTTTTTCAATAATGCTAGTTTCAATTTTTTCTTCTTCTTATTCAACTGCACTGTACGACGATTTCAATGTTGAGGTTAACTTAAATTCAGTTTAAGTAGGTTCATGTAAACTTAGTTTACATAACCTACTTAGACTGAGTTTACATGACCTACTTAAACTAAGTTTATACATACATACTTAAACTGAGATTACATAGAATCATTTAAAATCTAAGTTTACATGTACATACTTAAACTGAGATTACGTAGAATCATTGAACAATGTTAAACTTTTAGATGTACACTTAAACTCAGTTTACATGATCTACTTAAACTAAGTTTACATGACCTACTTAAATTGAGTTTAAGTATGTACACTTAAACTCAATTTACATGACTTACTTAAACTAAGTTTACATGAACCTACTTAAATTGAGTTTAAGTATGCACACTTAAACTGAGTTTAAGATTAAATTACAGTAGAATACATAAACAAGAAAACGCAAATTGAACCTAGAAAAAGTTTAGAATGAGGGAATCTATGACAAGAAAAACATAATCGATCAAAGAACACAACTTGCTAACCTTATTTGCTTCGAATTTTCTTTGAAATCTTGCATAAAAGGGATAAATCTGATTGAAGAAGAAAAGACGGAAGATGGATTTTGGGGTGTAACCAAGAAAGAAGGAAGAAGCTTTTTGAAAATTAAATTTTATACAAGGGTAATTTTGTCATGACAAAATTATACAGTGTGTGATTAAAAAAATTCAAAAAAAAAAAAACAAAAGTATTGTTAATAATTTGAAGGAAAAAAATGTGAACCATGAAGTATAAGCCCCGTTCTGGTAGTCAACTAGGACCATGTGAATGACTGTATCATTCGGCCAATTTTCTTCTGCGGGTCATGCGTAGGCTCCACACGTGTCTCAGCCAACAAGCCCCGACATGAAGATTAGCCTGTAACCGGGCCTGCATTTCTGCAGAATGGGCTCGGGGACTTTCCTGAGCCCAGCACTAAGCAAGGACCCATTCACATCACTTCATGGTTAGAAATGTTTCTAACCCCACTTTGATGTTTATAAACACTATGACACTATTGTCTTTTGCCGATGTGGGACTTTTTTCAACCCCTCTAATGCAACCCTCAAACTCATTCATGAGCATGCACCTCTCTCGTGACCAAAAGTAATGCTTGCCACGTCCACAATATTAATTTCAACAACTTTACTCCACCATAGCCCATGAAAGAAATAATGGTCACACGAGAGAGCTTGACCAAAAAGTTAAATCACATGCTAAAGTTAAAAACCAATGGTTCCATATTAAAAGGAAAGTTTTAAGTAGTATTATGTGTGTAACCACTTTAGGTCAATTCCTTTAATAGCTATAACCAACTTCAACCCTCCTTCATCAATAGGTTCATTTATTCAGCCGTCATATTAATTTTTTCTACAACTTATAAATTGTACTAGTGATGCACATTAGATCAATGCCTTCAGAAACCTAGTGTTAGCCAAAGAAAAAAAAATGAAGATGAATAGTAGAGAAGCATTTTTTGTTGTGTTTGCATTTGTGTTTTTGGGATGGGGGAATGCACAAGATGATACCGTTGTTCCGGCAATCGTGACGTTTGGTGACTCTGCTGTGGATGTGGGGAACAATGACTATCTTTTCACTCTTTTCAAAGCTAACTATCCTCCTTATGGAAGAGATTTTGTTAGCCATAAACCCACTGGGAGGTTTTGCAATGGCAAATTAGCTACTGATATTACTGGTGAGAACATAAACATCAACTTTGCAACTCTCTTAGCTTATATTGTAGTAATTTTTTTGGACTGACAAAATGTTAGGATATTAATTGGTATGTTAGTATTTTCTCCATCAGGGTTTGAATCTCGGCCCTTTAAGACCTTCAAATCAACTCTTCTAATACTAATGTTAAACACGTAACTTTCATTCTTATTGAGTTGTTTCATTTTGTAGCTGAAACACTGGGTTTTAAGAGTTATGCGCCTGCATATCTTAGCCCTCAAGCAACGGGAAAAAACCTTCTTATTGGAGCAAATTTTGCTTCAGCTGCATCTGGTTATGACGAAAAGGCTGCTATCTTGAATGTAAGTTTGTGATGAACAACGCAAACACGCGCTAGAAGATTTCTTCTTTTTCTAACTCTCTTATTTTTTCACAGCACGCAATTCCATTGTCGCAACAGTTAAAATATTACAAGGAATACCAAAGTAAGCTTTCCAAGATAGCTGGAAGTAAAAAGGCGGCATCAATTATTAAAGGTGCATTGTACCTATTGAGTGGTGGAAGTAGTGACTTTATCCAAAACTATTATGTCAATCCTTTAATCAACAAAGTTGTCACTCCTGATCAATACTCTGCATACCTTGTGGATACATACTCAAGTTTTGTTAAGGTATTTTGTTCTTCTGTTGTCATTAGAAATGTTGTAATAACATTTATTATAAGTATTCATAATAAGTGTGCTTGGCCCATTAAAATATATTCATAGTAATTGTACTCTTCTAAAACTTTGAAATATATCATAAGTATTATTTTCTACAACCATACCACAGCCTTACAAATAAAACCATTTAAAGATGCTTTGTTTTTTAACATAGGACTTGTATAAATTGGGAGCTAGAAAAATTGGAGTGACTTCACTACCACCATTGGGGTGCCTACCTGCTACAAGGACTTTATTTGGATTCCATGAGAAAGGTTGTGTCACAAGAATCAACAATGATGCACAAGGATTTAACAAGAAAATCAACTCGGCCACAGCGAAACTCCAAAAGCAACTTCCTGGTCTTAAGATTGTTGTCTTTAATATTTACAAACCTCTCTATGAACTTGTTCAATCCCCTTCAAAATTTGGTAAGCAATACTGTTACTAGAATAACACATGATATTTATTTCTTTCTGTAAAAGAATGTTACTTGTTCTCGTAATCTATCTTGTGACATTCAATAGGTTTTGCGGAGGCAAGGAAAGGCTGCTGTGGAACTGGGATTGTAGAGACGACATCCTTATTGTGCAATCAAAAGTCACTAGGAACCTGTTCTAATGCAACTCAGTATGTGTTTTGGGATAGTGTCCATCCTTCAGAAGCTGCTAACCAAATTCTAGCTGATGCATTGATTGTACAAGGCATAAGCCTTATCGGTTAAGGATTCATGTGGTGAATGTGATGCAAAAGTTTGTTATGTCTCTAGTGTTGAGAAACCTGCATCCTATTAAATAAAATTTTAGAAATTTCCTAGTGACTTGTTTAAGTACATTGGTTAATTTGGAAGGGAATTATGTAGTTCAGTTTACACCATGTTTATTTTCTTTTATATATCTCTAATTTGTTAATGAAAACCATATTTCCTTAGTGAAATTAACCAAGATTCGCATTGTGTTATCTCGTGGAAACACCATCTTTGTCATTGTGCTAATCAAAGAACATTGAACTTCGAATTCGGGATGAAATATTTGCTGCTATCTGATCCTTTTTATCATTGAAAAACTGCTATTTGATCTAGTAACAATAATCACATAATTAATTCTAAGAAAATTTAATGAAGAAATTGATATTGTTGCTTTCCAAGGTCAGAAAGTAATTGGTTAGATAGAATTTTCATCCAAATATTTTTTTTTGTATGTTATAAACATGGACAGAGAAATTTGAACCTTTAACCTCTTCCACACTATCCACAGTTATGTAGTAGATTTAAGTATTGACAGGTATCATTTTCAATTGATGAACGCTTACCAATGATTGATAACACGTTCTTCTGTAATACATGATTGGTGTCTGAACTAGACCTAAAGGCTAATTTAAATGACGGGGTTAACAGAATAACATAAGTTTCTAATACATAATATTCACAGTCGAAAAGGTGAAATCCTTGTATATTGACAATAAGCTAAAACAAACTAACTATAGGAAGCTGATCTTTCGCGTCTTTGATATCTAACCTTCACACTAGAGTCTTTTAGAGCTACTGCATATTTCTCCAAATCGGATTTCTCTACGTCTAAATAACCTGAGAAGGAACCTTCTCCACTTAAACTTGAATATCTCCTATCAAAGGAAGTTCTACCGTCAATTCCGGTTGATGTGCTCGGCCATGGAGAATTGCTATCTTCTTGATATCTAGATGAAACCTGACTATGATGATGATGATGATGACGATGGCTATCCTTTCCTTGTATCATTCTCCTAAGCTTGCTAAAAAATTTATTCTGACTTGTGGTGTCAGTTCTGGAAGCAGATGAATTATCAACAGAAGAAAAATCATCATACTCTCCAGAGTCAGTAATAGAAGAAGCTTGTGAGGATGACCATTGATCAAAATCAAAATTTACAATACTCCCTGCTCCATTAGTATCAGCATATTCAAGTATAAGTTGTTTGGCTTTCTTCTCAGAAGTGGGGCTTAAGCTTTTACTCAAATCCTTTGCAACTGTTTTATTGTGTGGCGGATGATAATTCCGCAACTCATATCTTAAACAAGCATTTATCCACCGCATGTAGACTAATTCTTCAAGATCCGAACATCGGTCAGAATGTAGTTGCTCAATTTGCTTCATCAAGCCCTCATTTTCTTTTCTAAGACACTCACTTTCTCGGTTTGCATCATTAGCAACGATCTGTGTAGAGTCCAATCTTCGAGCTAAGTCACAGTTCTCTATCTCTAATCTTAAATTAGATTTCCTCAACTCTTCTACTTCAGATTCAACAGCATTTAGCTTTTGCGGCTTTATTTTAATATCTTGATCGCAAGCAGAACCTTTGTATTCTTGGTCTTGCAACTTGGCTACTCTTTGTTGAAGAGAAACTATCTTTTCCTTATTTTGTTCGACTTCACGCCTAATTTCATTATTGAGTCGTTCAATTTTTGCTTTTGCTGCGTCAAGCTCGGCCAGCACCTTTGCTTGATCGGCAACCTGTTCTTTTAATCTCCGATTCTCAGACTGTAAGTTTTTAGCCTTCAGATTGAACATCTTTACCTCCATATTACTTATCTTCAATCTATTTTGGAGCTCCATTACAACTGTTTCTTGCTCTCTAAGACCACAGTACTCAAGCAATTGAACCTCGAGATTTTGTTCCTTGTCTTGAAGCAATCTAACCATGTTCCTAAGTTGAATTATCTCTTGTTCATAGTCATTCTTATCAGGAACTGCATATGCTCTAGAAGATCCTACTTTTAACCTCGGCGCCTCTACTTCAAACTCTACCTCCTTAATGAGCTCATCAAATTCAGGTAGCAGGAACTCATCTTTATCTCCATTTTGTTCGCTGCAACTGGAAGGAGAAATCAGAGAATTTTCATTCCTTGACCTGTGGGTGCATGTCTCTTCCTGTTATATAGGAATTTCAATAGTCCTATTTTAGTTCCATTGTTTGAAAAAGTGCATCTTAATATGAAGATAAAATCTACACATTTTCATGTTTCCACAAAAGTAACTTTGACTCAAATATCATATAGAAGAAGGTCTGAATGGTAGAATTCAATTGGCTTTCCCTGAAAGTTACCTCAACTCCTTGCATTATTTTTCTTATTTTCAAATAGCATGATCTATATAGATAATGAGCATTACAAGAAATACTACAAAACACACCAAATTCAAAACAAGTTTTGAATGGAAGATTCATATGGTGACTTAAACCGAAAGCAGATTTGAGACTGGTTCTATACATACACTAGTTCAAAACCAGTCTAAAGCCAATTCACCAATACAAATCAAGTTTTTGTATCAAACAAGCCGGATCAGTTTCGAAATACAAACCAAACAATTATTATTAAAAATGAAATGTTGGGAAAAACTACCTCTGAAACAGTGTTGGAAGTACTGAATGTTGCTCCAATATCTCCTCCTAAATTAACTTCACTTTCATGACCTGAGAAACACATGAATCATTTAATAAAAAATCAGATGGTTATTTGAATTCATCATGAAATTGAAAGGATACAATACCCGAAGAACGACACGTGGGACTGATTCTTGTGATTCTGAGGCGTGAGTATAGAAATCCAGCAAAAGAAAGAGCCAAAGCCAAACCAAAGTTCACTAAAATTGGCTTCATACCCTTCTCTTCCTTCTTCATCATCAAAATTATCTAATTTTTCACAAGATAACTAGCATATCTCTTCTTCATCACTATCAATCCGACTCAAAGCCGCCAAAAAATCATTTAACCGTTCAGTGGTTTATGCCTAGAAAAATAATAAATCAAGTCAACAACCAACACATATATTACTGGTTAGGAAAAATCATCTAACTTTGAATGATTTTCTACACAAAAAATAAAAGCATTATTAGCACTTTGTTCATCACAATTCACAAATACTATCATCAAGCTCAATCAAATCAAAATAGTATATATATTTATATGTATGCATCAAAAGGGGAAGAAGAGGAATAAGGAAAAAACAGAATTGAAATGAAATAATTTAGGAAAGAAAGAAACAAAAAAGTGAGTAAGGAAGAAAAATACCTTGAGATCAGAGAATAACATGAAAAGTGAAAAGACAAAAAAACAAAAAGGGTATTTGGTTTTTTTTTTATTTGGAGTTTTTTGCTTTGTATGGGGATGGCGTTGTTGTCTTTCCTTTCCTCTTCTGGGTGGGACCAAAAGAACAGTTGGGAAGTACTAATGTATGACTTTGATGAGCACACACAATCTTTTAGAAATACGAAGTCTTGTGTTACGTGTTGACCAGAGGGATAAGTGGTTCAGACAAAATCAACGAAATCGAAAGTCCAAATCAAAAAAATATCTGACCTTGTTTGGTTCGGTTTGAAACCATTCTGAACCAATCAAAACCGATCTAGTTTGGTTTGGTTCATGGTTTTTTATTTCAAGATCCGTAAAACCGATAAACCAATCCGATGATAACCACACTCTTTATTTTACTAATATTATCCTACCTCACACAAACTGATTATTAGGCCCAAAATTAAACATAAAATATTTTTTAATTCATTCACTTTAATTTCATGGCGACCATAATTTCATGATGTTTAAATTTCATAATGTTTTAATTTCAGTTTGCATGGATTTGTTATTTTGACTATATTTTAATTTTAGGATGTTCTTTTTAGAATTTTTGTGTTTGTGGATGAATGATGCATGTATGGATCATGGATGATTGAAATATTTGAGTTTGATGAAGTTGTTTTTGAAGAATGATGATTGAACGAATCTTGGATCATATGTATGAAATATTGAGTAAGGTTAGTTATAAAAAGTTGTTTGAAAAATAAAGAACATGGAAAAATAAAATATGAGATACAATTATACAAAGTTCTATGAAATATTTTTTGAGAATATGAATTTTTTTTTTAATTGTATTTTTAAATGAACCGGTCAACCAAACTGAACCAAACCGATTAGTTTAGTTTGGTTTTTTTTTTAAAAAACATTAAAAATCGAACCGAACCAAACCGATAAAGGTTTCATCGGTTCAGACATTTTTTTGACTTGACTAAATGACAACCAATTTTTTGGGCTACTTTTTTTATTGTAGCCGGGGTTTGAACCTCAGACTTTGCATATATTATGCACTGTCCTTACCAATTGAGCTAAGCTTACGAGAAAATTATTTTATCATGTACTAATGTAGAGGCAAATGATCCTTCAAAAATGTAGAGGCAAATGTGATTTCAAGAGTGGGATCATACGGGACACCAGCAAACATACGTATATTCTGCCCACAAATCATTAAAAATGTCAACTTTTTTTTGTTATTTAATTTTTTTCGACTTTATTATCCACGTGAAGTGCTGGCAACATTCTCATTTTTAATATTTTTGGATTTAGCATGAATTTACCTCACATGAATTTTATAGGTTGTAAAAGTTTTCTTATTCGAATTTTATTTAGAAAACTTTATTTCAATCTTTCTATCTTTCTAATTTGAATGAAATTTTTGAAAAATTTATTATAAAATTTACCGATTTAAAAAATGACAAAGAAACTTTATACTACCTCAGTCCCTAAATATAAGACCTTTTTAAAAAATCTTTTGGTCTCTTTTTATAAGATTCATTTGATATTTCCAAATACATTAATTAATTTTTACCAACACACTCATATTTATTTTATATCTTTTTCTTCAATCAGCATTAAATATTATGTTGAAACATACACCAACCCTCTCTCTTAAAGGATAAAATTGTAAAAACAATAACAATTACAAACAAATTTATTACCGCTTTCAATTTTCTTAATTCCCGTTATTTTTTCAAAATGGCAATATAATTAGGGACATAGTAGTATATGTTTTTCGAGATGAAAAAACCCAACAACACACCAATAGTTGGTTTATAACCTATAGAAAACTTTATGTATGGTTTATAACTTTTACAATCTTCTTTGGTTTATAACTTATAACAATCTTCCTTGGTGGCAACTGGTTTGTATCAAGGTTATCAGGTGGGGTGCACTAATAGGCTCTCTATTTCTCATCTTCAGTTCGTCGACAATATTTTGATTCTTGGTGAAAAAAGTTGGGCAAATGTGCGGTCCATGAGAGCGGTGTTGACTATCTTTGAACAGGTGTCAAGGTTAAAGGTAAACTTTCATAAAAGTATGCTAATTGGAGTTAATTTCTCAGACTCTTGGTTGCATCCACTTTGGTGATGAATTGTCGTGTCGGTACTTTACCATTCGTTTATTTGGGGCTGCCAATTGGTGGGGGTGCTAGGAGGTTGGAGTTTTGAAAACCAATGGTTGACTGGATCGTTACTAGACTGTTGAATTGGAAAAATAAATTTCTTTCATTTGGTGGTCGTCTGATACTTATGAAATTTGTCTCGTCGTCTCTTCCGGTTTACTTTCTTTCCTTCTTCAAGGCCCCCGCAAGTATAGTATAATTTCTTCCCTTGAATCTCTATTTATATAAAAAAAATTGGAGGGGGGGGGTGAGGATTGTAGGAAAATCTCACGAGTAAATTGGCAGTCAGTCTGTGTTCCTAAGGCGGATGGAGGGCTCATAGTGCGTAGGTTGAGGGGATTTAATTTATCATTGTTAGGGAAGTGGTGTTGGAGGATGTTAGTAGATAATGAGGGGTTGTGGTATCAAGTCTTAAAGGCTAGGTACAAGGGGGAAGGGAGAGTTCATTGTGGTGGCGGATGATTTCAAATGTCCGTAGAGGTGTCGAGATGGGGATGGGAAGTTGGTTTGAGGACAATATTCGTAGGTTCGTTGGTGGAGGGCAGAGTACGTATTTTTGGACGGATAACGGGGTGGGTGGAGTTTCGCTCAACGTTAGATTTCCTCGCATGTTTTCCTTGGGCGCAGATAGGTGTGTTACGGTGGCAGATATGGCGAGTAGAGGCTGGGAGGAAGGAAATGGTGCCAAGGTGTGGAGGAAGCGCCTTCTTACTTGGGAGGAGGAGAGTGTTATGGATTGTGTGGTGTTGTTGCACAACATTGTTTTGCAGGATCATCTTCTTGATAGGCGGCGATGGACTCTTGATCCACTTATAGGTTACTCCGTCAAAGGTGCTTACCATTTGATCATGAGTGTAGATGTTCATCCAAATCGAGGTTCTTTTGACGATGTTTGGCATAAGCAAGCACCGTTAAAGGTTTCTTTGTTTGCTTGGAGGCTGCTTCGTAATCGACTTCTGACAAAAGATAACTTGGTGCGGCGTCGTGTGCTCGGTATTGACGATAATGTTTGTATAGGGGGTTGCGGATCTCAGGAAACTGCAAGTCACTTATTCTTTGACTGCGACACTTTTAGCAGCGTGTGGTTTTTGGTTTACTGATGGCTAGGTATTTTTTGCGTCGCTCCACATATGGCACAAGATCATTTTTTTCAGTTCGGGCATCTAGCGAGGTTCCCGTGATCATCTCATACGTTCCTTCGGATTATCTGGCTAGCTTGTGTCTGGGTTATTTGGAAGGAGCGGAACAACAAAATGTTTAATAATAAAACATTGGATTCATATAGAATTGTAGACAAAGTTAAAAGGCAATCTTACCTTTGGCTAAAATCTAATATGCACACTTTTGTTTTTGGCTTTTACGATTGGTGGCAACACCCTTTATCTTGTATGGGTGTAATTGTGTAATGTTATTAATTCTTCAGTTTACTTCATTGTGGTGCTCTGTTTTATGGCACCGGTAACTTGACATTATAATTGTTTTGGGTGTTTTTTCTTCGCATACCTTGTGCGAGTTGAAACACTTCTGTTAATATTATATGCTCCATTATGACTTGTCAAAAAAAAAAACATAAGAATCTTTATAAAAAATAAAAAAATAAGAAGATTTAGAGTTAGCAAAAGAATGCAACCATTGTTTTTGAAAGAGTAAAAGATTCAAACATAAAAAGCAAAGAAAGACATAAATATGACAAAATATAGGAAAATGTTAACTTGTGCCCTTATGACATATGTTAAGGATTCCATTAATAGAAATTATATATCAGAAATTGTGTTAATTTATTACTTAAAAATATAATATTAATTTTTTTCATTTAATATTTACAATTAGTGGCAAAAAATTTAATGCTTAACATATGCTCTAAGGACATAAGTTAACATGACCCAAAAATATATTATACACGTATAGACTATAAAAAAACACATATATACAATTCCTTAAAAAACACACATATACAATTAAAACTCTTCGAAAAAAGAAAAAAAATTAAAACTCTTCGAATAATGTTAACAAGTGCTCTTAGAGCATTGTTTAATAACTTTTAATAGTAAGTTTTTGTCAAAGTTTATGAAATCAATGCATTGGAAATTGGAGTTTTGACTTTTTTTAAAAATAATTTCTTTATTAGGAATCCTTAAAGAGTGCCCTTAGAGCATCATTAACAAGACCCTTAAAAAAATTACTTAAATTATTATCTTGATTTAAACAATTATTTTAATTCTAAGAGTTTCTGCTTAATTTTTTCCAGTTGAGTAAATCTTATAGTGTGTTTGGTACTGCGGTACTTTATGGAAAATCACAGCATAGAGCTGCGTTATCGTGAAAGCTACCTTTCACAGCTTCTATGTTTTCACGTTTTTTATGCCTATGCGCAATTGGTTCTCCTGCCGTGAATCCAAACACAATATTAATAGTTTTGGTATTTGTTCTATTGTAAGTATTTTTTTTTATCTATTCACAGGTATGTTAATAATTCTAAAAAAGCAAGTCATTTTATATTGATATGAACATCATTTTAATTTTTGAAACGTTGAATACACAACCTTTAAAATTGTTTCAATAAGTACTCAATAACGCTTGAATGAGATGACACAAGTCTCTTAACTTAACCAAAATTTTAATTTGAATTCAACCTTGTAACTCTTTCCGTCGTGTTAAGTTACACAAGACTCGATGAATTAGTATAGGCAAGTCAAACATAGGAAATATGGTTTAAAAAAAAAAAAGTTCCAACAAGTACAAAATTTGAACTTTACCGGGTTCATTCATCCCTCCCATAAACCCAAGAAATTCGGAGCAAATGGTTCATACAAAAATGGAGTGAACCATCAACTTAGTCCTTGAATTTTCACGTGTCGGCCAACTAAGTCCCTCAATTATGCGAAATATCAACTTAGTCCCTGAATTTGTTAAATGTCAATCAAATTAGTCCTTCTGTTCAAACGGAGCGTTAACGGGCTGACGTGGCCGTTAACCTCTCACATGTCAGACGCCACGTAGGCAGGGACTAATTTGGTTGATAATAACAAACATTTCAAAGGACTAAATTGATTGATTTGCAGAAAATGTTTTGGCTTTCTTCCCAAATAGCTCTTTTCTTCCCCAACGGCTCTTTCTTCCCCAATTGTATAAAATCGAAACCCTAATTACACAATCTACAATCTACACTCAATAATCACCAAAATTTCCTCCAATAATAAGTGGTCCAGTTCTTCCCCAATTCAATAAACTTCAAACCCTAATTTTTTCATATTGAATCTGAAAGCCAAAATCCTCAAAATTTCTTCAAGCAAAACTATTGAAATCGAATCTGAAATGATGAGGGGTGGGTATATGGGAAAAAATGGTTATGAAAGTCAAGCTTCATTTTCAAGCATCAAGTTTAATGGTGTTGAAAAGAGGTTGAAGATGACTGAGAAATGTTATCTTTCTATAATAATATTACCATCATATTAGTCCCTGAATTATTTCTCTATCTATCAAATAGATCCCTACGTTATATTAA
>Ga0228711_1002641_pt1 | contig 27695 bp, 15 predicted proteins | sample MedpolnodulmetaG_2_FD_177996 | JGI IMG/M metagenome (GOLD analysis project Ga0228711, IMG submission 177996) | Root nodule microbial communities from Medicago polymorpha collected in Santa Monica, California, United States - brown nodules | ecosystem: Host-associated > Plants > Roots > Nodule... | reverse complement strand
TTTTTTTTTTTTTTTTTTGCGGATAAGGGGATTAGTCTTTTTTGAATGAACTATCTGCCACATTGCAATATTGTGAGTATACTAGTGAATTAATTTTTATTTTTATCTTGTAAGTAAATAATAGATCTAAGGGTGGTGAATGCTTCTTTGATAACTCCGAAGAAGAGGATGAAGAACACTTGTTTGATGAATCAGAAGAAGAGGATGAAGAACAATTCTTTGATGACTTGGACGAAGATGAGGACCAAGAATAATTTGACTCATTAATTCTTGTTTATTTTCATTATTTGATGCAATAAATTTCACATTGAAGGCTAAATTGTCGATATTCATGACAAAATTGATTGACTTTGGTTATACATTTATTTTGATTCATACTAGTGTTTATTTGGTGTTTGGTTAAGATTAAAGTTTTCATCATCAATAATCAAGTTCTCTATAATTTAATGTTTGTTGTCACCATTTAAGCTCATTAAAAGTTGATCAGTGAATAAGCAGGTTAGAGATATAATAATGAAAAATTATGGTTTTTTTTTTCCACTAAAATCAGTGACAACGATTTTAGCTGTTCTAAAATAACTTTTTGAGTAATTATAGTCAACGTTTTTATCTGTTGCGTTTTCCTCTATGTAACAAATTGAAAAGCCAACGCCTTAGAACACCATGGAAAGACAAGCATTGCCGTAAGGTAAGGCAACGGTTTTATTAACTATGGCTACGATTTTCAGCCGTAGTTTTAGACCAAAAATGTTGTAGTGCCATAACTAACGTTGTTTGAATCGAAAAAATAAAAAAGCATTCCAACAATTTGGAATGAGACAGCTGGCACAGAAAACCGCGAAAGGCGTTCTTGTTCTCTCTGTCTCCATTCTCCCCACACACCACACAACATAAAATATATTACGTGCATTTTTATTTCTTAAACTTGTTTTTTATTTTTTTGTTTACATTTTTTCCCCTTTTTCACTCACTTTAATACAAGTGATTCTTGTTTGGTCACAACCACAAATATAGTTGGTTTAGACACACATATTTGATATCGGAAATCATTGTTGTTTTACAAATTTAAGTAAGCGAGAAATTTGGAGTTTCATTGTTGTTTATACACACATAAAAATGGAAATGAGTAAAAGGAGAAAAAAAAATCAATTCATTATTATTATTGTATGTGTCTAAATGGTTTGAATTTGTGTTTGGGACTATCTAAGAATTATCCCTTTAATATAAGTAAGATCGATTAACTATCATATCTTATGCACTAAAGTCATTATTTGACCAACTAGATAAACAAATATTACGTGTTTTTCTGTTCTCCTTCATCCTTCGTATTATTGTTTACTTTTGTTCAAGATTGTTATTACATTCCTTTTGGTTTTGTTGCTATTGATTTGTTCCACACACCAAGTATTGGTGTGCCTCTGTTGGAATTCACAATATATGTTATTTCTCCTTAAAAAAATAATAAATTTGATTTGTTTAATGTATATGATACCGTCTAATATAGAGTCAATCCGACGTGGAACCTCCTATTTTTGAAATTTTTAATAAAGTATTTTTTATTCTCCATTTTTTGTTACTATTACATTCGTCTTTTTATATTAAAAATGGTTAATATCCGCTTTTAGACAATTTTCTTGAGGTAATATTAAACACATTTCTGTCTATCTAAACATAAAATCATTATCTGTGAGAATTTACCGAAAACTTTTGTTGTGAATCTTTATTGCGGTTGTAATAGTAGTTACAATTTCGTTGTGGAGGTCTCTAAAACCTTTATAATGTGGCAGCAATTACGGTTGCGGACCACATTTTAGAGCTATGCTTCACACTTTAGGAAATAAGTAGTACTGGGATTTTACATTAGTGATAAGAACCTTAGTTATTCAATTGATGTTAAATTTCAAATTTTCAACACTAGTAGTTTGTGCCAATCATGAGATTTCATTTTTGACAAAGCAAAATAGAATATGTTAAAAAAAGTTACATGTACTTCAACCCAATATAAGGTGGTAGTGTTTCCTTGGCATGCAAGATACTAATTTAGAGACTTTGTCTAATCTTTGCATTGCTTGTGCTTGGATTAACTTTGTTAATGCATTTTTTTTAATAAAAACGTAGGTAGAGAAGGTTATAATGCATAATTAGAAGAAATAGGACACATGCTACACATTTTTATAGCTTGCCTTTCTTATACTGTTATTCTTACCATTTTTGTTTTAACAATTTGTACAGATACTGAAGTTGTATCTTGACATCAATAATTATCAAACTTTCATTTAAGCTGTTTACAACTGTTAGAACATCACTGTATACATCATTTATAGTGTTGTTGGTACATGAATTTCCTTCACCATCCAATAAAATATTCTTATTACAGATAATATATTTGCCAGCATCTGAATTATTTATCGGGAAGACATTCATTGAGATATGCTAGGCAGTCCAACCTATATATTATTAAATAAGGCAGTGGAGTTCCATAGGAAGATTTTGTTCTCTGCTCTTAGAATTTTTAGATCTATGCAATTGTGGTGTACAGTCATCTACATAAATAAAGATCGATCAAATATTCAACTAATTAAAACCATGAGATAATATTAAGAATAATAAATCTTGATTGATCGAAAAAATTACTACCGATATATAGCTCAACGAAAGTGCAAATACAAAGATAAAATAGAGACAAAAAAATAAAATTGATCTGAAAGATTAATATTATGAGTTTTTTTATTACTAATTCAACTGTTTACAATGTATTTTTTATATACAAAATTTGTTACGTACCGTGATGCTCTGAAACACACGAAACACATGTGAATTTTATTTCAATCTGCATACGTATAACCATATAACATGGCACAATAGTACAAAATGCATAGCACAAAGAAGCTAGCTAGTTATACATATATCTTAGCTAAAGCACAACCAGTAAAGCAAAGCTGGTTAGCAAATGAAACTGATTATGCATTTTTTTCTTCACTTGCTACATTCCTACAAGCCACACTCAAGTGGTTGTTCATTATATTTCTGTATTGATAAATTTTTAAGTCATAGACTTGCATAATTATATTCTTAATTTTTTGCAAGCTATGTGAATGTAATTACTAATTTGTCGTTTCTTTCCTTTTGCAGATGGAAAGAGATTGAGAAGGATAATGGATTACAATTTACAACCCACTAAGTTTGAAGATGTTGAGGACTACTGGTTTGCGGATTTTATGATGAGGTGGGTGGTATGTGAATAATGGTTTTTACGAGATGGGTTGGATTGGTTTTGATTAAACTCGTTACCCGACCTAATCAAATTATTTTGGTTTAAGTCGGATAAAAATTAGTATTTTTTTTATGTCAACCCAACTAGCTGATGAGCATAAAAACAAAAACATATTAAGGTGTGTTTGGATTGAGGGTTTAGAAGGGGAAGGGAGGGGAGGGATTAATTTTCTTTTTTAAATCACAGACTAGATAACATGCTGTTATCATGTTGTATTATATGATCGTTTATCATGTTGTTATTTTATTTTTTTAAAAATACTTTTCATAGTGTCCGTAATTTAAAAACGAAAAGTAAGTTCTCCCCTCCCTTCACCTCCTAAACCCTCACACACCCTAAGGGTTTACCCAATCGAATGATGAGCAAAATAAATAAATAAATAAATAAATAAATAAATAAATAAAAGAACAAAATAAAATAAATTTTTTATTTTATGAGTCTAAGTTCGCAAATTTGGAATCACAAACTCATTATCCAAACCAAACCATTCCGAAATCTAACAAATTAGTTTGGGTTAGATCCAAACTTAAATGAACTTCTGGTAAATACATGTTGGATTGATTTAAGTCATCGATTTGAACGAGTCATCTAGACCATAAACACCCCTTCCAAGTAATATGGCCGATTGATATTTATGAATTCATAATTCATTCATAAGATTGGATACACATGATAAAACCTTACAAGATTGTACCCTCAAGGTGATTAAGATTCATATAAAAAATTGATCTATGTCAACATATATATTTTTTCCTGTAGACATGAGTTATGGATCAAAACTTTGACCAAATGATTAAGGGATTCGAGCATCTATTACTTTGGCACACCATGTTATTTGAGTAAATCATGTTATCTAGTCTTGAAATTTGTATTGATAGTATAATTATTTAGTCACAAAAATTAATGAAATATCAAAACGATCATAAAATCGACAATCCTTAATCATATTAGTCTTTTTAATGGATCGATTTAGTTAACGAAATTATTTTTGAAAAGACCAATGTGATTAAGCATTTTTCAATTGGGTGGTACAAAATCGTACGAAGCATTTGACACACGAAACCGAAAATTAGAACATACAATTTTTATATAAAGAGAGCAGTTCCATGTTTGACTAAATGCACGGTTATGGTTGGATGAAAAATTAAGATTAACAGAACATATTAATAAAGATGTGCATTACCCTTTTCAATTCTAGACACTGAAATGAAAAGGAACAATGATATTTAGTAAGAATGCTTTACACAAGAAAGAGAAGAATTCATAAAAATTAGGGATTTGACCAATTAAGTTTTGGCTTACCATGCATGGGATAGTGAGTGATTATGATTTAAATAAAAGTTACAATGGCAAGAGACTAAATTAGATTTTTTTTTTCCGACTCTAACCCCATTTCATATTTATATACCAAAATGACCCACTTTTACCAAAAACAATTGTCGTTTTCTTCATTACCGCCACTTAAGATGGCGGTATTGGAGCTGGCAGAGCGTAACAGTGGCATGGCAGAGGCAGGATGTTTTTTTTTTTAAATTTTTTTTTATTACCGGCGTTTGGTGTGACGCTATTGAATTATATATATATTTTTTCGTTTTCACTTTTTGTCACAAAAAATGTATTTTAAAATTAAATTCTTAGGTTCATAAAAGCTCACTTTTTATTTTCTGTAATATCCTCACTTTTATCATTGATTTTTTTTCTGACCGGATCGTTGACTATTTTTTATTTTTTGGGAACTTATTCATTGAATATTAATAACTACTTTATAAATCTCATTGTGTCTGTCTCAAGATAAAAAGTTGAGTAAGATAGTATGGTCCCCTCATTTGTTCGACGTCTCACGTGTGGATAGAGAATGTACCAAAACCAACACTACCACAACTTATTGGACTAATTCTTTGGTTCATTCTCGATCCACATGTGACACGTTGAACCAACGAGAGGTTCATGCTATCTTACTCAACTTTAACTTGAGACAGACACAACGAGATTTATAAAGTATTTATTAATATTCAATGAATAAGTTCCCAAAAAATAAAAAATAGTCAACAATTCGGTCAGAAAAAAGTCAATGATAAAAATGAGGATATTACAGAAAATAAAAGTGAACTTTTGTGAACCAAAAAATTTCTTTTTTCCCCTCCATCCAAACACACCCTTAGAAAAAAATAAATCTTATTTATGAACCATAAATGTTAAAAACGTTTTTTTATAGACGAATCAAAGCGAAATGGTTGAATTTTATACTTAAACCTAAAATGTAACATGATAATTAAAGAAGTACTATTGAAAAATTTGGAGAGAATTGAGATTAACTATTTACCTTAGGACCCATATGACCACTCTTCCAAAGTGGAGTAGTGTTTGTTTTGCGATCAGGGTAAACCCTAGTTGTGTTGTTATCATTGTTGTTACCATTTACACGGTCTTATCATCAGTGGATGAGTACTTTTTGTGGAATCGGTTGTTCTTTTTTATAGGGGTTGGATCATGATTACTTGCTCTCATCATTGCAACGGTGTTACTTTTTCTCATCATTGCAACGGTTCTAATTGTTTTCATCATTGAAGGTCTTGTAGAAGTTGATTTCTTTTTCTTTTTTGATATTGGCTAAAACTGAGTTAATTGCTCTCATCCTTAGATATTCAATAACATTTTTTTATAGTGATTCAAATTGGAACATTGTTACTTGCTCTCATCCTTAGATATATTATTTTGTAACAATGTTCTAGTTCCAGCCACTATACAAAGCAATATATCCAAGGATGAAACCAAATAACAATGTTCAAGTTCTAACCTCTATAAAAAAAATGCTACTAAATATCCAAGGATGAGAGCACTTAAAACTGTTCCAACAACTAAAAAAAAATAAAAAATTGTGACAAGAACGTCAACGAGGGGAACAATTAGCATTGTTGTAGTGATGAGAGCAAGTAACATCGTTGCAGTGATGAAAGCAAATGCTGCTACAAAAAGTACTCTTTCACATAGAATGAGACCATGTAATTGGCCATGTTGCTCATGTAGTAAGAACAGTGATAAAAACATTACTAGGGTTTACTATGATTGCAAAACAAGCACTACTCCACTTTGGAGGAGTGGTCCTATGGGTCCTAAGGTAATTAATTAATCTCTCTTCTCCTCAAGTTTTTCACTATTGTTTCTTTTACCATCAAGTTACCCTTGGGTTTTACTATCACGATCCACTAAAGTTCAATCATTTCGCATCGATTCATCTATTAAATTTTTTTATGACATTTATTTCATAAATGAGATTTTTTTTATCTAAGAAAATAAGAAATTCTTACACAAACTTACACCACCCCTTGTCTTTAGTAAATTTTGGTTATAAAAATTATATTGTAAAAAGAAGAATTAGTGATAAAAAAAAAAGGGAAAAGGAAAGGATAAGATTAAGGGAGTGAAACCTTAACAACAAAAACTAAAATAACAAACCTTTAGAACTTTACTATTGTTGTTGTCCTCTAATCCATAAATCCATAATAGGAAGAAAAAACAAATGGAAAATCATAAACTTGTTAGTTCCCATTTGAAATCAAAAACAAAAAAACCTTAAAATGAAAAATGATAAAAATAAAGTAGGGACAACAAGAGTGAGAAAAAAAATGGTTCAAGGTCCAAGGTTGAGATCAAAAGAGCAAAATGAAATAGAATGACAACAAGAGTAAAATAACTAACCTTTTGAACACTAATGTTGTTGTTGTCCTTTAATCCAGATCTTCATAATAAGAAGAAAGAAAAATGAAAAGCATAAATGTGTTAGTAAAAATTCAAAATCATAATCGACAAAACTGTAAAATAAAAAATAAATTAGAGACAACAAGAGTTACCGACAAACAAGATTCAAGACTGAGACTTGAGAGAAGAAAATGAAATTGAACAAGAAGATAGATTGACAACCAAAGTGATTAAGCTTTGAGATTTACAATTGTAGTAGACAGAATAGAAGAGCGGCCGCAAGATAGGGTTTCTATCTCGACAAATTATTTTTAGTTTGTTTATATAGCATATGAGTTGGGTTAGGGTTAGGTGCTAATGGGCCGACATAAACTGGTCGGACGGTAGTATATTAGCCCAATAAAATTTGAAAATTGCTTTTCTAACATACATAAGTTCACATTGACACATGAAAATTACCTAAAAGTCCTCAGCGGTAGTTAACTACCGTTGACAAAGCCGGCGGTAATTAACTGCCGCTGAGTACAATGGTAGTTAGCTGCCGCTGCGTATTTGGCTCAATTTCCAGCAGCTCTCCTTCCATTTTTCTTATGCAAATTTTTTTGTAACCAAATTCTTTCATACTTAAACAAATTCATCCAAAATTTTAATCCTTAACATGTTAAACAAATTTTTTCATCCCAATTGTAAATTCATGAATATAAAATGTACGAAATAATATTTAACAGGATAAAATTAAAACGCAAGAAATAATATAAACGGTACGTACGAAAATGTCATAGAAATACGAAAATGTACGGAACATGTCATAATAATACATCACCGTCATCATAGTCAAAAAGTACATAAAAAAAGCCTAATGATAATCATTCCTGCTGCCTACGATGCCTCGGCCCCCTGCGTTACCTAGCAATCTGATACGTAAGGGCAGGGCGACCAATACTGCCAATCCAGATCATCTACTGCAGCAGCTCCTCTCTGGTCATCTCATTGCTCCTGGCCACAACATTACCAGCTATCTGCACCACATCCCTGATGATCGTCAGTGTGTCAGACAGCTCTCTGGCATGCTCCTCCTCAATGATTTGCTCCACGTTCACCGACCTGGGAGGAGATCCTTCATCAGGTGGGAGAAGACGAGGGTGAGAGACTTTGGCATACCAAGCCATGTAGCCAGCGTCATGATGCCATGGTCTCTAACACCTATGTACCCAATCAGGGTAGAACCACGCCTAAACGTCTAGCAACACAGTGGTCAGCAACTGCATAGGCACCTGAGCGACAGATGACGGATGTCTGGGAACGTCCTGTACAAAGTCAAACTGCCTCTTTACCCGCTCAGGTAAATGACAGTACACCCTCTCCTTCCCGCACATCGGCCATCCCGAGTAAGTGCACAGAAGCTGAAAAGGGCACACTTCTCTGTGATCACCATAAGTACAAAACCTCACATCATCCACCTCTGAGCGATCCAGCTGTAAGTGGTAATGGTGCACATCTTTATCCCCTCTGCTCGTAAGCCATCTCCCCGCACATGGTCTCTCCGGCTTCCAGCTCTTACTTTTCTTCCTTGGGTACGGACCTAGTAAATGCTCCAAAATCCATCCCTGCAATAAAAAAATAATACACAAAAATGAATATTCGAGTTATATATTAAATAAATATAATACATTATAAAAACTTTACAAAAATATTTAATTAACATCTTAAATAAATGTAGTCGAACTTAGGAAAAAGATAATCTAACATGACGATAAAAATTATAAAATAAATTCATAAATAAATGAAGATAAATATTAAAATATTACCATAAGAAGGGTCGTACAACTAGCCATCGTTCTGTTATTCAGAAGAACAAAATCATCCAGATAATCGTACAGGTAAGCTAAGGTCATCCCTCCCCATGACTACTTCCCAATCGCCTACAAGTCCGCCATACAATTAAGATATATCAAGTCGATATGTCTGTTCGTTTTGTTAGTGAACAGCGCACTACCGACGAGATATAGAAGAAAACTCCTCACACACCACTGCCTCCTCCTGCATCTCCTCCCTTGTCTGTTGGGCCTCCAGCCGTCTAGTCTCTGTTAGGTGGGCTTCATAAAGCCGCTTCAGTGTGGGATAACTGATATGACCACCTGACTCAGTCCTTGCCTCAGCACGAGCATCAGCTTCTGACATGCCCAACAATCTAATCATCAAATCAAGCCCAAGGTCTCGATCCATTACCGCGTCATGGTCCAGCATGCGGCCTTGAATAGGAATGTGGAGGAGATTATACACATCGTCCAAAGTGATCGTCATCTCCCCCACAAGTAGATGAAAACTACTGGTCTCTGTGTGCCACCTCTCGCAGAGAGCACGTACCATGGCATGAGTCACACTAAAACACTTACGCTACATTCTTTAAAGAATTATAACACTTATGCTACATTCTTTTAAGAATTAAAACACTTACGCTACATTCTTTAAAGAATTAAAACACGTACGCTACATTCTTAAAAGAATTAAAACACTTACGCTACATTCTTTAAAGAATTATAATACTTACGCTACATTCTTTTAAGAATTAAAACACTTACGCAACATTCTTTAAAAAATTTAAACACTTACGCAAGCGTCATTTAAATAATTTTAACATTTACGCAAGCGTCATTTCAATAATTTTAACACTTACGCTGCAAATTTTAATCACTTTAAAACATTTAAAGAATTATAAAGAATTTAAACACTTACATTATGATGGTTCACCCAAAGAGGGATCGCCACATGCCTCGCGTAGTCGAACAACAATGACGTGGTCTCAGGACCTACAGGAAAGGGAGGCCCTACAACACGGCAGGTCGGTATCAACAGAACACGCCAACGTCGCCGCTGAGTCTCGGGCTCAGCCTCAGGCTCAGGCACAATATTATCTGCCTGAAGATAATCCGCCACAACATCCTCTGGCACCTCCTCATCATCTGCCACCTCCTCATCCTCTGCCTCCTCCTGCGGCTGATAAAACATAGCCTCCTCCTCCATCCGATCATATCCCTGAAATCCTTCATCTGCATACCCGACATACTAATGCGCCTGTGTCGGATCAACCACCTAGGAGGAGTAATCCATCTGTGACTGTGAACCTGACCCCTCTTCTCCACCTATCCTCAAGTCCCTACGTCTTCGGGCCTTTGGAACATACAGGTTTTCAACCTCCATCTCCTTTCGAGCGTCATTTGTCATAACAGGTTTACCTTTGCGCACCCTACCCTCTCTAATAACCGCTCCCGCGCATCCTCCTCCCCAGCCATATCTGTACAAAAACAAATTAAAAGAAGGCATAAATACGCGGACAATGTATACTTTTACGGTAACATGATTCTAAGACATTAAACATATCATAAAAATCCAAGGCATTGAACCTAAGGCAAGTAACATGTAACATATCACAAATTTTACTTAGGCATTCAGAAAAATCCAAACTTAGAATCATTCAACTTAGGCATTTCATCAAAAAAAAATTACGTATCGTATAACATTATGTCATTCTTAAACTTGTCAAAAAATGTTAAAATCCAACCTTATAATAATTATAACATATATACATTATAAAATTTAACATATTTGAAAAAAAAACACAAAAAAAGCAAGATTATCTCACTTAGGCATTTCATCAAACACCTTAAGTGCATTTCAAAATACTAGCATAATTAGTGTTAATTCAACATCAAATTCAACTACATTGTACCTAAACCTACTCTAAACAACAGTGCCAGCAAAAACCCTACATTATAACATCAAATTCTAACATAATTTGCAATTTCAAAAACCTAACCTAAACACTAAAGTTTTACTAAAATTATGAAAACTAACACCCTAAACAACCTACATTGCATGTAAACAGGAAGAAATTAACTTACTTGTTAATTACTTGAAGAAATTTAGTTCAAATCCGTGCAATTGAAGTTGGGGTGAAGTTGGGTTTGTGTTGTTTTGAACTTGTAACCAGAAACTGGAAGTTTTCTGCGTTCTTAAGATACAGAATTCGACGGCAGTTAACTACCGCTGAGGCCAGTGGCAGTTAACTACTGCTGGTTTTCCCAATGGTAGTTAACTGCCGTTGGGGGCTTTAAAGTAATTTTCTTGTGTCAATATGACGTTTTTGAAGTTAGAAGAGCAATTTTCATAAAATTTACGCTATAAGTGCATTCAATTCCAAACCTTCCAACCTAGCTGGCCCATATTTAATAATAATAGACCACATTTATCACATGGTGACATGTATAAACCTAAGTTGTTACATGTTTGTAAGCAAACCGATCGATTTTGGTCGGGTTTAATCCATTTGTTCAACCCAAAAATCATGTATGCTCATATATACAGTATATATGATAAAAAAAATGGTTAAATGTGTTTTTGGTCCTTATAAATATACTAACTTTTTATTTTAGTCCCTTAAAAAATTTCCTTTGACTGTTAGTCCCTCAAAAAATTTCAATCACCATTTCTGGTCACTACTATTAGGTGAAATCTTGTGTGTCCTTCATATTTTTAAATGAAAAATTCTAGAAGTGTTTAGAAAATTATAAGAATCTCTCCACAAAAAGCGTAAAAGTTTTTAACAAACCATGAATTAAATATAAACTGTTAAGCGCCAAAAACATAAAATATTCATATTTAATTCAAGTTTTGTTGAAAAAAAGTAGTTTTTTGTAGAGATTTTTATGATATTGAAAACATTCCTGAAAAATTTCATTAAAAAATGTGAAGGCTACACAAAAGTGGTGACGAAACATATTTTGGGGATTGATAGTTAGAAAACGTTTAACGGGACAAAAAAAATTGGTATATTTAAAAGGACCAAAAATATTTTGTTGGAACGAAATAAGTTTTAAACAATGCCTCTTGAGTTTTGATGATAACAGGGTATTAAAAGAGCAATTGGATGTGCTAACATTTGTTCAAATGTGCAGGACCATAAACAAAAATTTATAATGTCTTAATCATGTATTGGTTCTGAAAGAACAAATGTAGAGCAAAGAATTTTCAAGAGAAGTTAAGTATCAAGTCAGAATCTGAAGGAGTCAAATTCTGATGGCAAGCCATAATTTGAAGAAGTCAGACTCTAAAGGCAACCCAGAAGATGAAATACTCATACTCTGGAAAGCTGAAGACAATAAGTGCAGAAGTCTCTGCAAGCTGAAGCAATGGATGTTCTGAAGTTTCAGAGAGTCAATGGATGTCATTATCATTGAAAGACAATGAAGGACAACAATATGACCACTATCTCAAACATCTCATGTGCATTTGTACGAATCTACAACTGTGTATCTATTGGAAAAGAATGGTTAATTACTTAGCAAGGAAAGGTTTCAAAATCATTCCTTCATAAGACATTAATCAAATCAAGCAACAAATCAATGATGTTTGATCAAGCTTCTCTAATGACTCTAATGAAGTGTTGGCACTCTTCAACGTCTTTTTTCTACTTCTATATAAAGGATTGAAGACTTAAAGAATTTACAAGACTCTGCAATATTTTCAAAGTGTCATTACTCTGTCAAAATCTATAAGCAACAAACACTTAGAATTTCTTATTAACTTTCACATCTTTGAAATTCATAAGTCTTAGAGTCTGTACTGTGTTGTATTTTGTGAACACCACTGATTGTATATCGAGTGTTCAATTCAAACAATATTATTTGTAATCTTTGTTTGTAAGAAGTCTCTTGCTTGGGTGCTTGGGCATTGGAAGTCTCTTGCTTGTATGCTTAAACAATTGTAATCTTGTGTGATTATAGTGAAAAATCTATTGTAAGTGACAAGGGGACTGGACTACATCCGGATTGTGGAAGGAACCAAGATAAATTGTTTTGTGTTTTTCTCTTCTCTCCTTATCTCTTTATACCCGCTGCATTTAACTCTGAACATTATTTCAAATTCTGAACTCTATCAGAAGTTAACACAATTCAACCCACCTTCTTGTGTTTTTATCACCTTCATATTTAACCTTAATAAAAATAACTTTTAGTAATTTGTTTCTCTCTTCTCTCAAAAAAGAAACTTGTAATTGTTTGTTACGAACTTTTAAAATAATGATAATTTAAAGAAAAAACATAAAATTATTTTAAATAGGCTTAATTGATCGTTTGGTCCCTTAATTAATTTCTTGTTTTCATGTTGGTCCCATAACTTCTAAATTTTTCATTTTAGTTCTTTAAATATGCTTCCGCCAGTCAGTTTGATCCATGTTAACTTTTTAACAAAATTCTTATGCATTAAGATGAACTATGTATAATGTATATAAAAAAGAATTTCAAAGCAATAAGGTTTGAAAATTATTAAGGTGTTTTTGTTGAAATTTTGATTTTGATTAAAATTAAAAATATAAATGTTTGTCGCTTTCAAATTATAGTAAACCAAACTAACCATGATTATTTATTTCAATGATACCAACGATATAACAAAAAAAAATATAATCTAATTTATTATTATTTTTCAATGACACCAACAACAATCTTTATTATAGATAATTTTTTTTAAGGGTATAATTGAGATAATGAAAAAGTAAGTATAGATATATTCATCTAGTTTGTTACACTTTTTAATGGATAAAAGAAAAGAAAATTGAACATATATATACTAATATCGTGTTTGTTACATATTTATTTTATTATTTAAATTTACTTACTCTTATCTATTTGTTGTATGTGTTATTTGTATTGAAAGTTGAAGGTAATTTTGAAAAGAGAAAAGTCGGTTCTAAGGAGTCAAAACAAACTATTTTGGTCTCTCTGTCGAGGTTACACGACGAGGTGTGACCTAATCTTTATTTTAAGGTGTGAGGCGACTTACATGGTGAGACCTCTTTGGCGAGGTGGGAGGTGAACAAATTCCTAAGGTGAGAAATAACATGAATCCTTAGGTGCATGATGACCTCAATCTTGAGGTGATAACCGGCATGTATCCTTAGGTGATAATCGACCTGCGAGCTGAGGTGCTAATTGACTTGTATCCTTAATTATGTGCCATATGACTCGTGAGTTGATGTGTTACATGTTGCTGTGAATTTGTTGCATTACATGTTGTTGTGAATTTGTTGCAAAGTCACACCAATAAAACTTGATGTGTGGAGCAAATAAACCAATCAATCAAATCAAGTGGGTGACAATATAATTCAAGCAAAAATAATCAGCAAAAGAGGTAAGAAAAAAAAGAACGCAAAAGAATTTGTTTATCCAGTTTGGTCCAATATTGACCTACTATGGGGGAGAGAGCAGTTCTCTATTCCACTATAATGATGAGTTACTTTACAAAGAGATATCAAAGTGTTACAAGAATTAGTCTTCAAACCTAATTCTATCCAAAGTCTTGAATCTCTTCCCGTGACCAAGAGACTCTATTCTAACAATGTTTTGCTTAAGGTGAATCAAACAAATCTCAACCTAGTGTTTGTTGCAAAGACAAAACTCTATGAACCCTGGTTTGTTGTTGTCTTCTAAACCCTGTTTTTCTACTCTTCTTTTTCAAAGGTTTATATTTATAGTCAAAGTAACCCTTAATTTGGAACAAATCTGTGCTGAAAATATGTTTATATTTTTCGCCTTCAGCGCTCCATCGTGACACGATTTTTTCAGTGACTCGCTTCAGGAATTCATTCACCAATCATGGCACGATGCTTCCAGTCGTGGCACGATTTCTTCTGATCCTGATTTTAAGTTAACTCTTACAATTCTCTACCTTGACTTCAAACCAGTGATGATGCCAATTTAACCATCAATCACTTTGCTTCTCCCTCAATCTTTCATCTACTCTTCAATAAAGTTGATCAAGTCCAAGCAATGCTTGAACCTTGATCTGAGCAATGACTTGGTGAACATGTCTACTGGATTTTTCTTCCGAAGCCATTTCTCCACCATGATCTCCTTTGTCTCAATCATGTCTTTAACAAAGTGCAGACGAATGTCAATGTATTTTGTTCTTTCATGATATACTTAATGATTTTCCAAATGGATGGCACTATGACTATCACAATGTATCTTTGCACACCCTTGATTATTCCACATCTCTCTAATCATACCTTTGAGCCATATGGCTTCCTTAACCCCTTCAACAAGGGTGATGTACTCAATTTGAGTTGTTGAAAGAGCTACAACATATTATTGATTTGCCTTCCAAGTTACTGTTTACCGAACAATGTAAACACAAATCATGACAAGGATTTTCTAGTGTCTATGTTACCTGCATAGTGCGCATCCACATATCCCTCCAAAGCATCCTTTCATGGTTGTGACCTTGTATACTTTAGACCACTTTCAAAGTTCCATTCAAATACCTCAAAACCCTTTTCAAAGCTTGCCAATGCACTTGACCCAGATTTTCTATAAACCAACTTATAACACTTACTGCATATGATAAATCCTATCTGCTACAAACCATACCATACATGATGCTCCCAACCACACTTGCATAGGTAGTATCCTCCATCTTTCTTTATCCTCCTCGGATTGAGGACACTACTTTACTGTCATCTTTGTGTGATGGCCAAGAGGTGTGCCAACGACCTTAGAATCTTTCATTCTAAACCACCCAACCACTTTCCTCAAGTACCCATGCTGAGATAAGAGCAACTCACTTTTCTTTCGGTCCTTCATGATATCCACAACAAGTATCCTCTTTACATTACCAAGATCCTTCATCTCAAATTCTTCATTTAATTTCTTCTTGAGCTTTTAAAGATCTTGCATGTCAGAACTTGCCATAAGAATATCATCCATCCTTTCTAACTCAAAATCATACATGTTAACAATTGTCATAAGTATCCTTATAGAACAATGTTTTACCACCGGTGAAAAGATTTCGTTGTAATCTATCCCCTCCATTTGAGTAAAACCCTTTGCTACAAGCCTTGCTTTATACCTTGGTGCTTCGACCCCTGATATTCCTTCTTTCTTCTAAAACACCCACTTGCTTCCCATTACCTTTGATTCTTAAGTAATGAAACAAGTTTTCAAATCTGGTTCTTTTCCAATGAAAGTATTTCCTCATTCATTGCATTCAGCCAGTCCTTGCTTTCGTTGCTTTCTAATGCTTCCCTGAAGTTTCTTGGTTTCGAGTCTTGCATTTCTTCAGCTGCATTCAAAGTATAACATATAAGGCTAGCACAACCGTATCTTTTAGGTGGATTAATTTCTCTCATTTGCCTATCTCTTGCTAGCTCATAGTCAGGATTAATTATTTCTTGGCTTCCACTTTCATCAGGTATTGGAGTCTGATCCACATCTTCCCTTTCATCAATAGTAGGCTACGCGTCATTCAAAATCCACCAACCACTAAAATTCTCACTATCCTAATCAAACCGTGAAGAAGCCCCACCATCCCTAGAAGATAAATCCATGAAAGAAGTTCTCCTTGAAACACCCATCGTCAAACCTTACCAAGTTCTAGTTTTGATGGCAGAAACAAAGACCCAAATGGCTTATAATTCAAAACCCATCTAACAGAAACTCCAAACAATGGCTTCCATTGAGGAAGTAACAGAGGATTTTTTTTTTCAACAAGTCCATGGACTCTTGAGCCACTCAAAGATTTTCAATTTACGAAACCATTGAAATTGACGCAAATTGGATTTATATTAGTTTTGTGCAACTTTTTAGTTTTGTGATTATTTGGCCACCGGTTGCAAAATTGAACTTGTGTAGTTTATGATGATGTTTTAATTTGAAAGAACAGTGGATATATAGTGGCAGTGGTTGTACGTAGAAGACACTTCACCCTGTTACGGCGTCGTAAAAGATGAAAAGAATAATTTAAAAAATTAAAAAATAAGCAAAACCTGGTTAACCGGATGGCCAAATAAACCGGTGAAAATCTAGATGAACATGGGCCAATTAAAAAGCGTGTGACTAAAAGAGAGTGTCTGAGCATCTATCACTAGCATTGCTCTTCGGTTAAATGAGCCGTTATATGCACTGTATATTTTATAGGCGTCAAAATATAATTGTCAAAATTACATTCTCTTATTAATTACTCTGAAATTTAGTGGGAAGGTTCCCTTAACTACCAGTATATTATTGCGAACGAAAATTGAAAGAAATATTTTGACTAAGACCAACAAAAGAAAAAACATCACTTTTGTCCGTCCAACATATTTTCTTTTAAAATCATATATTAATATGATTCCCCGCACAAGATGAACGGAAAACCAACAAGAGAAGATATTGTATATAAGTGCTCTATACCAGCAATTTTTTTTTAACAATTCCTCCCTCCAATCGCATTTATAAACAAATATTCATTTTCCAGATTCATTGATCTAATTATAATGTAATACTATTATGGGAAAATTACAATAATCTCTCACGAAGTTTATGTGAATATAACCCACCTCTCCTCTATATTTTCACTCAGCAGTTACAACCCCTGCCATTAACTCTCCATCCATCTTCTGTTATAAAATCAATTCCTTTTAAAATAAAAAATCAAATGAAAAGAAAATGTGTTACCCTGTTAAGCTATAGAAAACACTTCTACCAAAAAAAATAACTATAGAAAACACTTCCTTTACATGCAGTTATGCATAAACACTGCATATCTATAGAAAGTGGCCTCCAAAGTCGCATGCTTAGATCTAACTACAAACCCTCGCCTTGGTGCTAGGTGGGTATAGATCAAGTATCACAAAGGAAGAAAACACTTTATGGAGTCCATCAACATTGCATGTTAATCGACTTCCTCCATGGGAAATTAAGGAAAGAAAGAAACCCTAGAAATGGGATTAAAATAAGAATACAAGAACTCGTTTTGTATTCCCATTGCATGTTCTCGTACCCACTAGTCAGGAGGGGAGTAAGACCGAACATATACACTTCTTCCCGAAACCACTCGTTTTGTATTCCCGGTGAAGGCAATATCAAGTTTTTAAGGTTCAACTTCTTCCCATGCGAGATATCTTTCACCCTATGTTTTTTTCAAAACTGAAATACAAAAACAAAAAACAACACCGTTAAATAAATAATAAGTAAAATAAACATTAAATATATTAGAACATTAATTTTAATTCTAACATTAAATAAGTAAAATAATAATTACAATAAGTTGTATAAATAGTAAAAGAAGTAAAATAAACATTAAAATATATTTACATCGGTATCGACCCATATCCTGCATGCCACATGTACACCACCCTCGGCAGAAGGCCCCCCTCCATAGCTGTCTGGTCCGGCCTCGTACACCACCCTCGGCAGCCCTGAGGCTACTCAATATCATCATGCTGCTCATGATGATCGTCATACTGATGCTGCTAATACGCATCAAACTGATACTAGTGAGGTTGAGGCTCCTCAAAATGATACGTCTGATTATGCGCCTGCTCATACACCTGATAATCTTGCTGATACTGCGTCGGATCCACCGTCTAGGATAGACCCTCTGTGACGTTGATCCCCCGCAGCATCAACTGTAGCAAGTATTGTGCCCCCACCTCTCCCTCGACCAACCATAGGAGGGTGTAGTGCTTTCTTCTCCCTCCATGCATAACTAGTAGGAGCAGGCCTCCCTAACCCAAGTCTGTCAGTCCTATCCTAAGGCGGCTCAGGCGGTCTCTGAGACATATTCCTCCGAGGCATATTTTCACAAAAATTCAATGACACATTTTCACATGGACATTGTGTCATTTCCAACAATTCAACAACAACACTAAAATTTCGACAATGTCATTTCAATCCGTAAGCTACCACATTGCAGTCAAACATATTATAATCAACATTAACAAACCATATTCTAACTAATTTGATCATTCACAATCCAAAAAAACAAAAACAAAAAATCATTGAGACATTTTACCAAACACATAGTGTGCAATTTTAAAAAAAAACTAGATCATCTAACAATTTCTAAACCCTAAACTAGCACATTGTACTCTAAACAACAACTCCTAAGTTAATTCATCACTAACAATCATCAAAACTAACATGCAAGCAAAATTTATAAAAACCTAAAAATGTTAAATTTCTTCAAAAATTCGAAAATTTCAACCAAAAAAATGCAATGAAGTAGGATAATCATCACTTACTTGATTTTGTGTGAGAAATTGGCTTTGAATGGCGCAAGAATGGTGAAAATCGCACTTGGAGGGGAAATTTTCGTGTTTGGAGAAGTTGGAAAAATGATGAATTGTGTCTCTGTTTTGCTGATAAATGACTTAAGTTACGCTGTGAGTTAACTCACGCCGCGCTACTTAAGTCACGTGTAAATTACAATGTGCATTAGTTAAGTCACGTAGCGTGACTTAACTAACGCAGAGGCATTATAGTATTTTCAGCTGGGTGGGAGCAAAATGTGCTAGGAGAAGAGCAGAAATCTTTCTTGTTTACGTGTGTCAGCTACTTCTTTTCTTTTTGTCAAAACCCAATTCTCCAATAAGACTCTCAAAACCCAACCTGCTTTCGGCTGCACATCCTTTACTATTATTCACACCCATGACTCAAGGCTAAGTGACAAATCAATAACATGCTTAGAAGCACAACCAAGTTTTCTTTCTTTTATCATATGACCACTAAATAATATAATGATAATATATCATTTGACTCAATACATTAAAAACGACAATTTATTTAAAATGCCTTCAAATTAAATATTAAACTAATAAAAATAGACTAAAAATTTAATTAAAATGACTCTAAAAATAGTGCATGACTGACTGTCATCATTCATGGTTATAGATAAATTCAACAATATAAAATTATACTTTGTATTGGATATTAATCCCAATATTGTAAAGATTGAGCTTTTTTACAATATCATAAGTAATGACAAATAAATCTACATCATTTATCCTCTAAAGAGTTGTGACATCATATTTGAAGCGTATGCATGCAAAGAAAACTTTATCATATGTAAAATGTTGGTAAACAAAGTTAACGGTTTATCTAAAAGTGGCCCCCTAACATGTAGAATTGGCGTGAAGTTGCGATCTGTTTGGGTACATATGCACGAAGAAAAAGGACATGGCTTGATATGTAAACATTTTTGGGTATATTTAATCGCATCTTTACAACCATATGGTTCATATTCACATGTTATTTTCATATGGTCTAGTATATTAAATCGATCGATTTCCATATAATGAGAACAATATTGAGTGTGGCGTTTGAGAACGGAACACATATTGGTTTTGTTAAAGCAGGAGACATAAAGAAATATGTCCTTTGATACATTGAATTGAAATTTCAAGTTCAGTGTATCAATGGACACATTCTTTGTGCCTCTTTTAGTAGCAAAATAAATATGTGCATCGTTTGCAAACCCCGCACTCTAAAATTTTCTCATAATGTGGAAAGCAATCAATTTAATATAGTAGAACATATGAAAATAGCATGTGACTATGAATCATATGGTTGTAAGGATGTGGTAAGGTATACCCAAATATATGAACATATCAAGTTATGTGTTTTTCCTCCATGTATATGTCCCCAAACAGATTGCAACTTTCGTGCCAATTCAATAGTTTATGAGACCATTTTCGGACAAACAATCAACTTTGTTTCCAACCATTAACATGTGATGAAGTTTTCTTTGTCTCTGAAATTCCAGCACGCTAGCCACTTAATATTTTATATGATGTTTCAACATCAGACACAAGCAGAATGTTGAAGTTAATGTTTAAACATCAAGCTAGAAGTAAACAAACACAAGGACTTAAAACCCTAATAAGACTTTTATCAATCGATGGTTTTGATCCATTACAACTCGACTACAGGTCCTGCTCAGTGCATCAAGATGATACAAAGAGAGGTTCACAAATAAAGCACAAGTCGAAACCCTAAAAGACTCAATTCAATAACATTGAATTGATGCATAAAATTAGGGTATGAGTCTTCCTTATATAGTCATTCAACAACATGGGTTTTTTCGTCATAGGCTAGAAAATCAGCAGACCAAATCATATATTCAGTCTCCACAATATTCTAGAAGCATATATATTGTTTCCTTAAATGTGGCAACAACACACTTAAGAAACACGGTAAAGCTAAACTGCCTCTACATCTTCTAGAAACACACGTCTCTTGGACCATAAGTCACATGAATAAAATCTCCATAGAATCTTCAGCGATCTCACACAAAAATAACATCCAAGAAGGCGATACAAGGCACAAAATAAGGGCACACAGAACCGTGCCAACATGTTGGAACATCGTATCCAAAATCTTGCATGAATATTTGTTTTAGCAAAAGTGAGGCTCACATACAAATATCCAACAGTCTCAGTACACTTCAAAGATAAATGATGAAGAACTATTTGTTATTACTTTTATGACTTCTAAAGTTAAAATGGAAAACGACAAAAATAAAGTATAGCTGTCGATTGCGAACACGTGTCGGAATGCTCCAAGATCTTGACATGTCAACAAAACCGCAGGGTCGCCGACTGTCAGCCATTAGATCAATACGAACGGGCGGTGTAAAAAACATAACAATGCAACCAAAAACAAACTCGCCACTCATCTGAGTACAAGTGTGAGAAACAAAAGGACTCAAGGTCTAAGGTCTAGCTAGATGGAGAGAAGAAAATGAAATAGAATGACAAAAAGAGTAAAATAACAAATCTTTTGAACACTACAATTGTTGTTGTCTTTTAATTTAGATCTTTATAATAAGAAGAAATAAAAATAAAAACCATAAATTTGTTAGTAAAAATTCAAAATCATAATCAACAAAACCCTAAAATCTCCAATGAGTTCATTTATTCATTCCGAAAACTATGAGAGTTGGCATGCTATTCTTTAATCTGTAATGACAATCGACCTCCTACTGTTACCATCTCATTCTTCAATACATAAGAATAGAGCTTGGAACGGGGAAATTGTGATGACAAAGTCAATGAATTAGGCATACAAAAGAGAGTTATGGACTTGTTCTTATTCTTGAATTATGTGAAATTGTTTTTACGAGGCTTCTTTTTCCTTTTTAGTGTCCAAACCTTTTCATCTTTTGCCATTGTCATTCTGCATCGAAGTCAACATGTGTTGCACAACTACTGCACCAACATATTGAAATATTCAACCAATTTTTTTTTTTTAGTAGCCTAGTAATTAGAATTTATTTTTAAAGGTGAATAAGTAGCGTGTAACATTCCGATTTTAGCTAGGATTATTTTATTTATTAATTATATGTGTTTAATTGTTTGTTTGTGTGTTTGAATTGAGATTAGTGGTTTTTTAGATGAGAATGGTATTTTAGTAATTTTAGAATTGATGGGTATTTTAATGATTGCGGTGTGGTGAGTTATTTTAGTGGAGTTAGTAGTAACTTGGGATAATTATTAAGGTGGTGGTGTATGAGTATTTAATGGGAGGTTTTAATGAAGTATTTGAGTAGTAACATTTTAATGAGATGGAAAATTATTAAGCCCATTAAGAGAGAGGAAAACCTAACCTTTTAATGAGACTATATAAGGATAACTCTAGTAAGAAACTAGGGTTGAGCATTCACTTTACAAATTTCATAAAAGATGGCTAGAGAGTTAATGGTTTAACTCTCTACTTTCTCTTCTCTCTATCTCTCTCTAGGCACCTTTTGTGAAATTTGCAAAATGAATTATGAACCCTAATTTCTTACTAGAATTATCCTTATATAGTCTTATTGTTAGGTTAAGTTTCCCACAATCTTAATGGGCTTAGTAACTTCCCATCTTATTAAAATGTTACTACCCAATTACTTCATTAAAACCTCTCATTAAATACTCATACACCACCACCTTAATAATTATCTCAAGTTACTACTAACTCCACTAAAATAACTCACTGTACCGAAATTACTAAATACCCTTTAATTATAAGATTACCAAAATACCCTCACTCATCAAATGACCAAAATGTCATTAGTCCTAAAATGACTAAAATATCATTCTCGACCAAAAAATCCATTAATCTCCAACCAAATACACAAATAAACAATTAAACACATATAATAAATAAATAATCGTAGCGAAAAATGGGGTGTTACAGCGCATTCCTCATTTTTCTTTTGCATGGAGTCTAGAATAGGCTCTGATTAGAATTGCCCGGATTCTATGTTTATTTATCTTTGAGATTATGTTCAAACCATATTGTTTATGTTTTATGAGACTTGAGATAGGTTTGAGGGAATTCAAATAATTTAAGGTGAATTTCATTGTTTGGATAATAATTTGAAGAATTTTCAAAATGATGGAAATTTATGAAGTATTAGTTCAAGTTAAAATTAGAGAGTTTCAAATGACACCTAAAAACTAAGAATTTCAAATTTCTTCATTGTTAATATTTTCCAAATTTTGCATTTTGTTACTCAAATTTTCCAAAGTTTTTAAATTGACCCCAAAAAAATTCCTAAACATTACTAATTGACCCCTCAAATATTTAAAAAAATTATAATTGGACCCCTAAAAAAATTTGAAATTTACAATTTGACCCCTAATTTTAATTTTTAAATTTGGCACAAAAAATTAAAAATTATAACAGTCGCCCAAAAATGATGACAATGAAATTTTTATTACTCCATCCAAACAAAAGTATTGAGAAATAAAAGTAATTTAACAAATCATTTAAATTGCTTAGAATTCTAAATTCTTTTAAATTTCTCAATTACCTCATCCAAACACATGTGTGTTTGAATGGACGAATGTTTTGAGAAAATGTAATGTTTTGAGAGAATTCAAATACTTTAAGGTGAATTCCATTGTCATTGTTTGGATAATAATTTAAAGAATTTTCAAAATGATGGAAATTTATGAAGTATTTTGTTCATGTTAATTTTAGAGAATTTCAAATGACACCTAAAAGTTAAGAATTTCAAAATTATTCATTATTATAATTTTTCAAATTTTGCATTTTGATCCTCAAATTTTCCAAAATTTTCAATTTTACCATAAAAAATTGTAGATTGACCCCTCAATTTTTTCAAAAATTATAATTTGACCCCTCAATTTTTTTGAAATTTACAAATTGACCCCTAGTTTCAATTTTTAAATTTGATCCAAAAATTAAAATTTATAAAAGTTGTCCAAAAATGATTACAATAATTTTTTTGTTAGTCCATCCAAACAAAAGTATTGAGAAATGAAAGTAATTTAATTGAATCATTTAAATTGCCTAGAATTCTAAAATTTTTAAAATTTCACAATTACCTCATCCAAACACACTCTTAGTGTCAAATCTTTCAAGTTCTTCTTAAAATGAAAGAAATATAAAATTCATATGTTTATACAATCACTAATGCAGAAATGATAAGAACAAAATTCAAAAGGGAAAAGAAAAGGATAAGATTAAGGGAGTGAAACCGTAACAAAAAAACCTAAAATAACAAACCTTTAAACTTTACTATAGTTGCTATCATCTAATCCATAAATTCATAATAGGAAGAAATGGAAAATCATAAACATGTAAGTTCACATTTGAAATCAAAAACAAAAAACCCTAAAATGAAAAACGATAAAAATAAAGTAGAGACAACGAGAGTGAGAAAAAAAAAAGATTCAAGATCCAAGGTAGAGATCGAGAGAAGAAAATGAAATAGAATGAGAACAAGACTAAAATGACAAACCTTTTGAACTCTACTATTGTTGTTGTCCTTTTTATCAAGATCTTCAGATTAAGATGAAAGAAAAATGAAAACCATAAACTTGTTGGTAAAAATTCCAAATCAAAACCGTTTAAACCCTACAATAAAAATAAATTAGAGACAACAAGAGTGACTGACAAACAAGATCCAAGATTGAGACTTGAGAACAAAAAGGAAATTGAACAAGAAGATAGATTGACAACCAAAGAGATTGAGCTTTGAGATTTACGATTGCATTAGACAGAATAGAAGAGCGGTTGCAAGATAGGGTTTCTATCTCAACAAATGATTTTTTGTTTGTTTTTATAGCATATGAGTTGGGTTAGGGTTAGATGTTAATGGGTCGACTCAAACTGGTTGGGTGGTAGTATATTAGCCCAATAAAATCTAAGTTATAAGTGTATTCGATTCTATACCTTCCAACCATACTGCCCCAATATTTTATCATAAGAGACCACATTTATCACATGTTGACATGTATATGCCCAGGCCATTGGACATGTTTGTAAGTGAAACGATCAATTTTGGTCAGGTACCTTTGTCCAACCCAAAAATCATGTATCCTACTTATATATATATATATATATATATATATATATATATAAATTTAAAAAGGGTTAAATATATTTTTGGTCCCTATAAATAAACTAACATTTCGTTTTAGTCCCCCAAAGAAATTTGTATTGACTTTTAGTCCTCCGAAATTGTTCAATCACCACTTTTGGTCACCACGTTTAGATCAAATATTGTGCAGTCTTCATATTTTTGAATGAAAAATTCTAGGAATGTTTAGAATATAATAAGAATCTCTCCCAGAAAAACTTAAATTTTTTTAACAAAACGTAAATTAAATATGAATTTTTAAGCGCCAAAAGCATAAAAAATTCATATTTAATTCATGTTTTGTTAAAAAAAAAAAAAAGTTTTGGAGAGATTCTTATGATATTATAAAGATTCTTGAAAAAATTGATTAAAAAATGTGAAGGCTACACAAAAGTGGTGACAGAACATTTTGTGGGGACTAGAAGTCAGAAAAAGTTTAAAGGTACTAAAAAAGCATGGTATATTTAGAGGTGCTAAACTTGGCGGAGATGACCTCACCTTTCTTTTCTTCTCTTTCTTTGTATTATCCGTGTTTACCCGACCGTTAACCCGCCAACCGACATGAACCACACCTGAAAAAACTGTGGATTGCCATGGTCGGAGATGGGCCACTAATACGGCCATCGGTTGTTCGTCTGTTTTGGTATTTTCGGCCCAAAATCGTCCAAAACCGACCGATGCTCTACCCTACTTGAAAGTCATTTTGAGTAGATTATTTTTAAAAGAAGTCTTATTTGACCACAATAAATGAGCCTTTTGAAATTACAGGCTAATATGAGGTTACATATTTTGTCTCTCTGTCGAGATTACACGACGAGGTGTGACCTAACCTTTATTTTAAGGTGTGAGGTGACATGCATGGTGAGACCTGCATGGCGAGGTAGGAGGTCAATGGAATCCTGAGGTGCGAGATAACATGAATCCTCTTGTTTATATCATATGTGATATGATTAATCGGTAACTGCAATGTTTATTGTCTCTAGTTTTCTATATTTCAATATGAATGGTGGGTTTTGTGTTTGTGTATGTATTATGTGCTGAATAATGATGTTAGTATGGAAAAGATGGGATATGATAAAGAATAACATAATTAAAAAAATGCTTAATTAAATATGTAAAAGGTCTATGTAAGTTTGCGCGTTTTTTGTTTTCATCTATGTATCTTTTTTTTCTTCCTAAAACAAACCATGTAAGTTGTTAATCTTTTGGTGTTAGTCCCTACCGTTAACTTCTGTTACAATAACACCTTGTTGGCAAACAGAATTACACGTGGCAATCACTGACATGGAAAACATGCTTATGTATACTGACAGATGATAAGTGACTAGATTTGAGGGACCAAAAAAAAAACATAACATTGCAGAGAGATGAAATTGAAAAAACGTAAACATCAAAATTTGAAAGTTAAAAACTGGATTTTCTTCATTCCTCTGTTTTTTATTCTTCATTCCTTTGATTTGGTTTGCAAATGTGAAGGTTGCTTCATCTTGTTAACTAATATTATCACATTCATGTTTGAGTATCTTTAAAATAATGAAATGAATAATAGCTTCTAACGCACAGGTGTCACACTAGTAGTATACATACCTTCAATCTAAATTGTTGGTGCTACATACTTCAAAATAATAAATAAGAGCATCCATTGGGAAAAATCACTTTTTTTATTTGAATACATTTTAATTCCAATACAAGCAGCTGTAAGGGTGAAAGATGACATTTCAATTGAAAAAGATGGCTCTTGACTCTAGCAAATTACACTTTTAAGAAATTATTTTTGCATTCGGTTTTTTTAATCTTCTAGATCACATCATTCGTATATTAATTTAGTCTTTTAGAAAATACACTTTTAAGGTTTTTTTTTCATGAAAGAATTAATAAAGTTGTGTCCTTTTAATTATTTAAATGTCTTTTTTCTTGTACTTTTTGTTGCAAAACATTCATTCATAATCAATGGTCTCTAAAGATATAATTTCAATAAAATTAATCAAAGAGAGTTTAAAAAAATATCTACATAATACCAAATACTACGTAAAAATAATAATTTTAATGCCTCTGAAAAAATGATGACCTAAGTTGTCGTCTCTTCCACTCACCCTCAAAGCCACCCCTGAAAATTACATTCAGAAGCACACATAATCTATGGGATTCAAGGATAGACTATGAAAGAAAAAGAAAAATCACGTGTATTGTAGTGTCATTGATAACCAAACCACTAGCACAAACGGTAATAACAAATTTAGGAGGCATCCACTTAGGAAAAACTACCAATTTAGGAGCATACTCTTTTGGTGTTATAATATAGGGTGTATTTGTTTCAGCTTTACAAAAAATTAATTTTGAGTTAAAAAAATCTAAAGATTTTTTAAAAAATTTAAAACTATTTCTATTTGTTTACTATCATAAAAAAAAAATTAAGATTTGAAGCTCTTACACTTGAGTTCTTTGTATTTAGAAAAAAAAAATTTGATTTTGAAAAAGCTACTTAAAATAGCTTTTCATTTTGAGCTAAATTTTTTTTTTTTTTTTACTAAAAAGAATT
>Ga0228711_1002640_pt1 | contig 27696 bp, 15 predicted proteins | sample MedpolnodulmetaG_2_FD_177996 | JGI IMG/M metagenome (GOLD analysis project Ga0228711, IMG submission 177996) | Root nodule microbial communities from Medicago polymorpha collected in Santa Monica, California, United States - brown nodules | ecosystem: Host-associated > Plants > Roots > Nodule... | reverse complement strand
AAACAAATTCCACCCCCCCCCCCCCCCCCTCTTCTTGTGGTTTTTCTCACCTTCACATAGTGTAATCCATAATTGGGCATTGAATTTCTGCTACTGGGATGCATGCGTATCCTCCAACACAAGACATATTTCTCACGTGCATACAAGCGCAAGACATATTTCTCACGTGCATACTTGTGACATAAGTATAAACTTGCGGCATGCCAATGTATCCTACAACTTCAGATGGTCTCATCATTTTGATAAAAAAATTCAAAAGCTTTTTTTGAACCAATCATGCACAAATTTCTTTCATGGAAAGAATAAAAGTCCATAATTATGGAGTCTTATTTGAGTGTTGCAGATCTAATGAAATGGTGGGTGGAAGTTTGTTGCTCATTACTAGGGAGAGAAGGCCAAGTTACATCACACAAAAAATCTTCATACGTATATGCGCCGATTTCTCACAATGGCTTACGTTGTTTGCAGGAAGAGATGCTAGAAGACATGGAAAGAATTTGACGAAATTATCATGAGTTTGAGTATGGTTGAATGAAATGGTAAGAAATCTTTCAATAAAGATAAATTTGATTCTTATGCTAGGGTTTTTGGTCTGGCTCACGAGACCATATGCAGGAGTTTTCTTTGTTGGTCACACCTGAACGAATTGACTACACTAACTACGTTGAGTGGTTTCTAAACTCGCAGAACAAGATCCAAGGCACAAAACGTTGGGGTCATGTCTCTGGAATAAAGGTTGCACCAAAAGATGAGAAATATGAGGAGTATGAAAGATGGGAGGATGAAAACTATTTGGTTAAGTCATGGCTTCTTGACTCTGACCAAAGACATCAAATCGCTCTTCATTCGTCTGACTACAATGAAGGAAATATGGGACACCGTCAAGGAGACCTATTTAGTCAACTAATGTAGTATAAAAGTCCATCCTAGATCTGTCGTTGGGCTTCTCATATTGTCCATGCTTCAAGCCCAAAGGGTTTGGTCTGCCTTTATTGTAGTATTTGGGTTGCCTTCTTTGCAACCTCCAATATATGCCTTCATTGTGTTGGCTTTGAAGAGGTGGATTTAGTCCCACGTCGGTAAGAGATATGGCATGTGTAGTGTTTTTAAAATATGGACATCACTCACGTGAGGCCATATCTCTAACTCATGTGAGACTAAATCTCTTTCAACTTAACCAGAGGTTTTGGGTTTGAATTCAGTCTTAGAAATACAACTGTGTTAAATCTCTTGAGAGAGAGAGAGAGAGAGAGAGTTTTGTACACGACTTGAGGTATTAGTCTTTGTAGTTGTGAGCGAATCCGACACTCGGTTTACACAAAAATAGGGTCATGCTAACTAACATCCCCAGAGCACCTGTTAAGGAAAAAAAAAAGTAAAATTTGTATCTTCCCAAAACAATATCAGTAGTCACGATATTGTCATGATGATGTGGTGTTTGTGGAAACAACGCAATGATAAAGTGCGGGTGGGCGTACTGAATCCTATTAGCGTTGTCGTCCAACTCGTGTGAGATGCTCTTATTGAGTGGCAATCAGTTCGCGATAAGAAGACTTAGGAACTGTAGTGAGTGCAACATTCAGATCCAAGGTGGCAACCACCTAGGAAAGCTACATTAAATGTAATGTTGATGGAGTTTTATTTGGTTACCAACGGTGTTTAAGTATTGGTATGTGTATTTGAAATTCTCGTGGTCATTTTATTAAAGCTTTAACGAAATTGTACGATGGTTTTCCTCTCTCGATAGAAGGAGAGGCATTGGGCTTGTGTGATGCCACATTTTAGCTTTGATCAATTGGGACTATGAAATATGCAAATTGAGTTAGATTGTAATCTAATTGTAGACATCATTGTTGATAGAACTAATAATCAATCTAAATTTGTTAATATTATGTTTGGATGCATATCACTATTACGTCATTCTTCAAACTTCAAAATAAGTTTTGTTAGATGACAAATAAACGGTGTCACCCATAGTTCAAAGAGTATGTCAAAATCGTATGTTCGTCACCTTATATTTGATTTAATTACATCTTATATTACGTATATTTATTATTATTTTTTTAGGGAAATCTTATATTACGTTTATTGATTGTGATGAAAGAAATTATGGGTTATTGTTGGTATTATATGATTCCATCTTATAATCAATATCAATAGTCATGGAAGCAGGGGTCAAAGGCTCGATGGGGTCAAAGGCTCGATATCTATTGCTCCTATCTTCTCTCTCAATTTGAATAAAAAATCAAGTGTCTTGTTAACCAGTGCCTCCGGTGCACTAGTTAAGGAACTAAAAGTAGAAATAAAAGTTAAATTTTACATTGAAAAGAACACTTTTCTAATTTTAAAAAGTAGAATACACAATTTCCAATACAATATTTCCTTTTATAATTCCTTAACCGATGTCCCGAAAGCACTGATTAACATTTTTCAAAAATTAAAAATAATGTCACTTGAATGTCTAGTCTGGATTATGATATTATTTCTATCTTCAATAGAATAGATTAACACGCCATCTCCGCATCACAGTGAGCGCTATCAGTTCAGTAGTGACTCAGTATCAATAATTGTGTATTCTGCTCAAACAAATACAACCATAACCTAACAGAGGGCCCTATTTCCATATTGATTAGTCTTGTGCCTTAAATTAATTACTCCCTCCGTTCCATATTATGAAGAAAAAAAATTACCTTTATTAAAAAAATTAAAATAAGTAGTTTGTAACGTAGTTTATTGTGTTATCTTTAAAATAAGTTTTATAAGAATATGTAAAAACAATTTTCATTGGTAGTTGATTACAGAGAAAATGAAAAAGAGAGTAAATTGAATGCATTTGCATTTAATTTTCCTTTGGAAAAGATAATTTTTTAAAAAAACATAATTAAATATGATAAAAGCTAATTTTATTTTTTTTGAAGAGGCTAAAATGAAATATATTACCACATAAAAACGTTATTCCCGGCACAAGGTGTACCAAGGAAATACAATAAGGTCTGAACAATAGTTACAAGGGGAAACAAAAGCAAGAAAAGAAATACAACTGGGAAGAAACTATTAGCCTATGCCCAATATGGTGAACGGATTAAACCACCAGCCATGAAAATTGAAGGGAAGAGTAGTATATTTCTCCTTCAGCCACATATAGGAGATGGCCTTAATCCTATCAACCACCTGATGAACAGGACATTCTTTGCCTTTAAACAACCTGTTGTTACGTTCCTTCCAGATTTCCCAAACAACTGCATACCATATAACCTATAAAATCGATCGCTGCTTTTTCCCAATCCTGCCAATGAAGCCAAACTGATGAAAATGATCAGGCACATAAAAAGGGTTGGTCACTGAGACACCAATCCAACTATAAATCAAGTGTCAAACTGTACCAAATGTATTACAGTGCAAAAATAAATGAGAAGACGATTCAACAAGGTCACACCCTGCCACACACATCCTAGAATCATGATCAATAACACCTCGCCGGAGGAGATTGTCCTTGGTAGGCAATCTATCCCGAAACAACCGTCAAGCAAACATCACCACCTTGAGAGGCACATCCTTATGCCAAATCGAAGAAACATCAACTGGTAACCCAACCTGTGGCTGAATAGTAAGAAAATTATACAGACTACGAACAGTGAATGTGTTAGAGCTCTCCAAAGTCCAAAGCCATTTATCTTCCTTATTGACCTGCATAGTAACATTAGCAAGCAGTAAAATGAGTTCCCCCACCATCTCCTCCTCCCACACGAACAACCTCCTCCTCCATCTCCACGCCTCACCACCCTCCCCCATCCTAACTGCGACATCTCTAACACCGACTCCTCTTTAAGAACTGACAACTCAAATAACCTGCTAAACCTGACCCTAAAAGACACCCTGCCACTCCACACGTCCGACCAAAACAAAGTTGTCCTACCATTCCCAACCCAGCGGCTCACATGATCGCCGAACCAATTCTCCCTACTCAAACTATGCACAACACGCCACCACTCAGAAGCCTCGTGGCCTCCACCTCTCAGCCTCCCCTCATCGGTGCCATACCGCGCCGACAACACCCTAAACCACAAACTATCTCTATCCTTCAACAACTGCCAACACCATTTCCCTAGCAGAGCAAAAAAACTAATCTTTTTTACTTATAATTTGGGACAAAGAAAATAATTTTTTTCCTTATAATTTAGGACGGAGGGAATATATATCTAAAACAATTTGTATCTTTCAATTTTACGGTCAAATTCAAGTTAATTATAATTCCCCATCCCAAATATTCCCGAATCAGTTTAAGTGAACATCTGAGTCATTAAGCTTAGTTTAGTGAAAGTGCTTAAAAGTGACAAAAGAATTATTATATTAATATCATTAATTTAACTTATATAAGACCTAAGGTTTATTTTCATTTTTACTCCACCAAACTCACTTAAATATGTCAAGGATTATGTAAGTGGGACGTGACTCCCTTAAAATAAATAAAGGTAGTGTTAACTTGTGTTATTAGGGCACATGTTAAGAAACTTAAAAAAAATGAACATTTTTCAAAATTTTATGTATTTAAATGACTAAAAAGTTAAATACTCCCTCCGGTCTTTTATACAAGAAACAAAAGACATAAAACATGAAGACCAAAGAAATACATTGAAAATAGTCATCTTCATTTAATACACCTCTACATTTAAAAAAATTCCATGAATATCCATAAATTAATTACTCTTTATTCCACCAACTTACTTACTTTTAATATTCTCTCATAATAAATAAAGACACAAATGAAATTTAGCTTCAAATATACTCGAAACTTGGTCAATATTTCTTATAAAAAGGACTAAAAAATTCTCACTTTTGTTTCTAATAAAAAGAATCGGAAGGAGTATTAAATGCAATGCACACATTTCAATATGTTTTTGTCTATATTTGATTAACATTTTCCAATAAATAATAATTTCAATAAGAAATTAGAGCTGATACATGTAATAATGAGGTGTAAAATATAAAAAGCATTCAATCATTATCATCTTTTAGAATAACAAATATTTTTTAGCATAATTGCTTTATCAATATCAATAATCATGAATAGTTTTTCTTTTGCTACAATAATCAATGAATAGTTTATTACAAGTAGTATGATGAAATCAATTCTATGTGCTGCGCAAAACACTCTCCGGCTCATATTAGTGTAGCACACCCTTGTGGCCCATAGTAAAAACCGGATAAGAATGTGTTTCCATAATCAATTACAAATTTGGATAAGTATAGCGAATAGTATGGAGCACGTAACCATTCACGTTGACCACTGTAGTAAAATCAAACACAACATGTTACATCATCATAACCGTACACGCTTCCTTAATACAACCAAAATATGAAAATCAAAGGTGAATAACTCAGGTGTAGTGTAGGACACTAGTTTCAAATGTTTTACTAGATTTTAAGATCATATTTTTCAGTTTATTATTATTATGGGACAATGTGTTGGGAGTAGTAAAGAGAAAAAAACAAAAACATAAGAGATCTTATAATATTGTCATCATCATCATGCAGTTACACAGAGAGAGAAAAGAAGAGGGAATAATGGCAATGGCTACAATGAGAGAGATGCCAAGGAGCCCAGAAGCCAAACTTGGGATGAGAGTTGAAGATCTATGGGATGTTCAAGAGGCACAATTAAGTCCTACTGACAAACTTAATGCTTGTTTTGAAAGCATACCTGTTTCTGCTTTTCCTTTGCCTGCTTCAAACCAAGGTAGTTTAGTGTGTGTGTATGTGTGTGTGTGTGTGTGTGTGATTTTGATTGAATAAAAAAAAGTGATTTTGATCACACCCGGATAAAAATTATGTGCATGTTTGGTATCACGATTTATGAGAATCACAGTCACCATGATTTTGCAAAATTTACATCATGGTGGTTAACCGTGATTCTGACAAACCAACCGTGGTACTAAACACGCATGTGTGACTAATTGATGTCTTATTGTGTGTGTGTCCTTTATGGTTTATGTCTTTTTTGGGTTTGTTCTAAAAGTGTGAATTTTTTGTTTTGTTTGTTTAGAGATTGAAATAAAATCAGATGCTACCTTGGCTGAAGCTGTGAAAATACTGGCACGTCACAATATTCTGAGTGCACCTGTTGTGGATGTTGATGCACCTGAAGATGCTAGTTGGATTGATAGATACATCGGAATAGTTGAGTTTGCTGGAATTGTTGTATGGATTTTGCATCAGGTTAGATACATATGTCACTTGTCAATTCAATTACTTTCCCTTCAGAACAAGAATGAGGAAAAGATCAAAAGACATGTGAATCTAAAATTTACAATCAATTTTTGTACTTTATATACATATTTTAATTCTAAATATGTCTAGTTTAACTATTATGTCTTAGATATGAATTTAATATGGTGATGTACTTTTTGTTGGTAGAAGGATGAATTAAATACATGACAGTGTTTTCAATTCAATCATGGACTATTTGAAAGGGAGAGTAATTAAAAAAATGATATGATACCTGTTCTATTGAAGTGATTTTCTTAGATGCTTCAATTTCACACTAAGCTAATGTGATAATGTTGTTGACAGTCTGAACCTCCATCCCCTAGGAGTCCATCCACTCCAAGCAGTGCAAGTGCTATTGCAGCCGCAGCAAACGGAAATACTTTTGCTCGAGAACTCGAAGCCTTAGGCCTCGGATCTGCAGCGACAACTTCTGGAAACTTTTTCGAGGATCTTACTTCTTCTGAACTTTATAAGAACACCAAGGTTGTTTTGCAGTGTCAAACTTTCTTTCAAGTGATTCTTCTTCCAGCTACTAATGACTCCTGAGTTTGTATTTAGTTATTTAAGTAGCTAACTTTTTCGCAAACAGGTTGGAGATATTTCAGGGACATTCCGATGGGCTCCGTTTCTTGCTTTGGAGAGATCAAACTCATTTCTAACCATGCTCTTGCTGCTTTCTAAGTACAAAATGAAGAGTGTTCCTGTGGTAGACTTGGGTGCTGGTACAATTGATAACATCATCACACAACCCGCCGTGATTCATATGTTGGCAGAATGTGCCGGACTTCAATGGTTCGAAAGTTGGGGAACCAAGGAACTGTCTGATGTTGGTCTTCCCCTTGTGACACCAAAACAGATCATCAAGGTGTGTACTATATCATATAAGCGCTCATTGCATTGAACCTTGTCAAGTATGAATTCTGCATAATTCTAGTGCATACAAAGAAAAAGGCTACCCGTGCATTTCTTAAATGTGTGTGCATGTATGGAAAATGCTTTAAAATAGTTATTTCATTTTTCCCTTTCAAGTATAAGTAAAGTAAGCTCGTTGATCTTGATGAACTTATGAACTTGACAATGGATTATTTCATTCTTTTCAGGTTTATGAGGATGAACCAGTCCTTCAAGCATTTAAAGAGATGAGGAAAAAGAGGGTTGGAGGGGTGCCTGTAATCAAAAGAGGTGGCACCACGGCAGTTGGTAATATAAGCTTGCGAGATGTTCAATTCTTGCTAACTGCCCCAGAAATCTATCATGATTATCGGTATGTCACCACCGAGGTTTTAAATTTTGATTCGCAGTTGCGCCAGTCCTTAATATTGCTGAGAAATGTTGTCAAATATGTATGATGCGGCCTCAATCACGGCCAAAGACATCAAAAACCTTGTTTCACGACCTGAATTGTGGACGCGGACCTTTTATTAAAACTGTTTCTAGACCACATTGCTGATATCTTTTTTCTTTCTTTAGTTGTTCTATCTGTTTCATTACTTCATACTCATTGAATGTTCACATTTTGACAGAACTATTACAGTAAAGGACTTCCTGACCTCCGTTAGGAGCTACTTGGAGAAGAATAAAAATGCATTCCCAATGTCAAGTGAATTCATTACATGCAAAAGGGACTGTACAGTCAAAGAGTTGATTCAATTGCTTGACAAAGAGCAAATTCACAGGGTCTATGTTGTGGATGATGATGGGAACCTTGAAGGACTAATCACACTAAGAGATATCATCTCAAGGCTAGTACATGAACCCCACGGCTATTTTGGTGATTTCTTCGATGGTGTTCTCCCTCTACCTGCTAACAGCAGGGTTTAACAGACAAGGCATCAAGAAAGAATAACTTGCTCTTGCAGAGATTTTTTGTTTTTGTTTTTGAAATAATTCTTCAGAGGAAAAGTAAAAAATATGTATTTATCTTCAGGTTGAAGATGTGTACCTAGGTTTTGTAATGTGTAGGCAGTTTGCAAGTTACTTGCACCTGTTTTAACTAATGTTAGAATGGGACTTTATGTATTGTAAATTCTGGTGTATCCGTAAGTTCTGTCAAATTTTGAGTTGTTTTCGGTGTCTTCAATTCGTGTTTCTGTTCACCTTATTATGAATAGCGGAAAGACGGAGACGCATCTATCTGCATTTTTCTTTTGTATTTTGTTTTTTATGTATCATAAAATATTTTTACTTCAGTTTAATCAATTTATGTGTTTTTCACTTTAAATATGAAAATAAGTTAAGATTATTAAGGATAAATTTGTAGAAAAATAGTACCCAGTGCATCAAAAGGTGAATGGTTTTTTGAGTCTTAAGTTGAATTTTGAGTCTTAAGTTGAATGGTAAGTCTTTGTTGGTGGCTATGGAACAAAAGATAATATCCCAAGTTCCAACACGACAAAAAAGAGACCCATTATTCTCGGGGGTCGGTTTGGAACGTATCCCAATTGGAACTTGTGTTTTGCACTTTTTTTTTTTGAGGGAACTTGTGTTTTGCACTTGTTAGTTTGACGTAGGAAATTGACAAAAACAAAGAAAATGAAAAGGTTGAAAACAAAGGGAAAATATAGGAAAACTACACTAGACCAGTTACTTAGCGTGCTTAGCTAAAAGTGAAGTTTCCTCACATGCTCAAATAAAGCAACTCTTCCAGTTTAGGCTGGCCAAGCCTGAAGTGTAAAGATTTTCAAGAGACAAAATTAGCATTTCTGTTTAGGTCATTTATGGACAGTGTAAGTGCAAAGTAATACCTGAATCAAACTATCAATTGCCAGCAAACATGATAAGAATTTCAATAATTATAACAGTGAAAATTTACAACTGATATAGTTCCAGAATGTGTCTGTTCACTAATACAATATCATGGTGTCTCAACACAGGCATACGATAGAAGAGTATGGAGAACGCTTGTTAAAGAGCTGAATTCGAAGGACCAAAATAAACACAAATCATCGTAGGTTTGTTCCTCTTGCAGAATTATTGTATGGTAAGAAGTCAGCATATCCAAATAGTTGGAGCTACTAATTACAATACAACAAAGGCACACAAACTATTGCAGAAAAAGGCACACAAAAGTGGCATCTAACAGTGCTGATGGTAGATGCTAGAAGATCACAAGATAAGAAAACATAAATAATAACATCTTTTTTGCATGGGCACATAACTTCCAACAATCAATAAGACAAATAATTCGGTTCTCTCTGAGTTTCGGACAATGCCATAATAATTGTTGATCTATTTCATCGATTCTTCTTGGATAATCAAAATCATTTTGAAAAACATCTAAGCCTTTTCAAATGAGCAAATTTTAATGTTTTGAGTAGATCCAGTTTCTGGTACACCTATGTCTTATTTCCTCACTTCGATTATTATCAGCTGAACATAAGATATGCACAGATAACATGGTATCTGTCGGGTCAGGTAAGAAAATCACAGTTCATTCATATAGAAAATTGAAAATAATGCAAATTGCAGATATGTAATTTACATGAGAATCGGATCATAGTTCAAGGCAGCAGCTATTAGTGTGACTGTATGAGAGAACTATTTCAACAAGTATATCGATTGCCGATAACAGCATAAATAAGTTGTGCAAGACACTGGACTTATGAATATATACAAAGATATTACAGTATTCGCAGGAGAAAAATCCAATTCTAACATTAAGACCCTGTAAAATAAACAGCTATCCAGGTACAAGATAGATATGCATGACACAAACTTTTTCAACTAATCCTGATAAAAATGAGTTCACCTGTCAAAACTCAAAAGGCATATTATCTTATAATTATTCTATGTACTCTTTCTCCTTATGTGATGTAATACAGCAGGGGATCCTTCAAATAAATCTAATAAATAAGTCTCTAGATCCTCTGCTCCATACTTAATGTATTTGCCTGCATGTCTTCCCTCCAGCTGACCGCTAAATCTCCCCATAAACGAGCGGTATGCAGGTATCACCTTCTCTGATATATTTATTCGCATCTCTTCACGAAGCTGGTCATCGGGTACCTTCCAAGCTGTCTGAACCCTGTATATATCTTCAAAACACGCGTTGAAATTCTTGAATCTCTCCTTCAAAGCCATCCTTGATGCATTATTAGAGCTCCCTCCAACCCCTTCATCCCTCAAACAAGCCAAGGCCTTGCTCCAACAGGCTCTAAGGTACCCCGTAGCATACTGCCGTACCTGACCGCGGCGCTTACGAACCCAATTATCCCCCAAAACCTCTATAAGATCTGAGTCCTTCACTTTACGCACCAGGTAATGTAGATTGTTCATCAAAAACACCTGCTGCAATGCATGGTCTTCATAAAGTTTTGATTTTTCCTCAAGATTGTGCTCAAGTTCAGACATCAACAACAATATCTGTCGTCCTAGAGGGGACAAAGCTTCTAACTGGGACTCATCACCACCCAGATCATTTTTAAAGTGATAAAGAGCCTCTTCACTGATTTCCAAAAGCGAATCCATAGCATCGCTATAATCCGCAAGCAGTTTCAGGTAATTCATAACATAACGAGGCAAAGGATGAACATCCCCAGTTATAACCGGCCTTCTGGAAGTCTCATTCCGAATACAACTCTCAAATTCAGCAAACGTCCCTTTCACAGCCTCCCCAAGTCCTCTAAGCACACCCTTCGCCTCAGTAATCACAAACTCATCCGAAACCATGTCCTCGAATTCAGGCAAAGCATCTCTAAGAACCTCATACATATCCAAAATCCTAAACAGCTTCTCCGGCGACCTCTTACAAATGGCAACAGCTTCACCAAAATTCAACAACATCATAACACAACCTTTAGCTGTTTCATTGAAACACACCTCCTTCACATCCTCCAAATCACCGAAAAGACTATCACATAGCCTCTTCTCCCCACTCAACAAAACCCTAACAACAACCTTTACAGCTTGCACCCAATTCTTCATCCTCTCATCCAAACTCTTCCACTCAAACTTCTGAACCTCTTCAATACTCAATTTCTCAACTCCAAGAATCGCCAAACACTCAACCAAAGCATCACGACGAACACTGCTATAAACCTGCAAACACTCCCTCTCATAACCAGACCTAACCATCCGATCAATAATATCTTTCAAATTCAAAATTGATTCCGGACGAACCAAATCAACAAACAAATCATCACCAAGACTAACACCACGTTCATGAAACCTGTGAGAACCAGGATCATTAACATCACCAAAACTCCCAGAATTATCATCAAACCCGCCCGCACCATCATGCGAACTGAAAGACAACGAACTCCTCCGATTAGTACTACACCGGCTAACAGCATCAGGAGGAACAGTATTACAAATCAACACATGTCGAAGCTCGTCCTCGAGCCTCGACATAGCAACTTGGATCGCGTTATCAGCACGATCCAATATAATCTTACCGGTTTTTCCAGTGGAATTAATCGGCGGCGAGATCGTGAAGTGTTCCATCCACTGAATAATCTCATCAACAGCGTTGAAATAGACTTCAGGATCATTCGGAGGATCGAAAAGCGAAGTGGATTGACGAGAAGACTCGGTTGATAACGAAGAATCATCAAGTATGACTTTCTCCGCAGCTTCGAATCGGTCAAGGTCTTCGTCGTCGTCGGATTTGGAAGATTTGGAATCGTCGCCGTTGATAAGGTCGGTGATACCGGAGAGACGGTTGTCGAAGGTGGAGAAGATTAAGAGCATGTCTTCACGATCTTCTTTAGGAGCTTTTAGGCTTTTGAGGATCTGTTGTGCTGTTGCAAGAACTCGATCGTCTCCGCCGGCACCGGTGGGTCCGCCGCCGCCGTGGTTGGTGGTGGTGGTGGCGGCCATAGGAAGAATCGAATTAGGGTTTTGAATTGGATTTTGGGTCATATAGAATAGAAGAAGTGTTTGTGATGAATGAATGTGTAAGAAATGAAAATAGAATAGAATGGAAGAAATGTTTGTGAGAATTATTCTCGGATATGTCAGAATTTTTTTATTTTTATATTTTTTGTAGGAGATGATTGGGTGTTGTTTGGAAAGAAAAAAACTTTAGGAAGAGAAAGAACTGCTGTGTTGTTTTGTGTTGGCTTGGCCGGCTACCTTGCTTGGAATTTGAAGCTTATCTTGCAACTAAAATCAGTTTTACCTCTAAAAAAAGTAAAATCAGTTTTACAAAGTTATTTTATTTTTAATTAATATTTGTTATTATAGAAGCATCTAGACAAAAAGCAAATACTTGCATAGTCACAACTCCAATTTTTTTTTTGTCAGATTGAACCTAAACCTTGCATATATTATGCATTGTTCATACCAATTAAACATATACAAATGAATACTAAAATTTAAATAAAAAATAATTAGTCACTTAATACTATTTCCTTTTTAGTTTTTTATGGTGGAATTTCCTTTTTAAAATTTACCAATTATATTATGTATGTACTTAGATTAAATTCATTTGCCAGTGTCTCTCGAGAAGATAGTTTGGTTGAGAATTTCTCTCTTCAATTTCAAAAAACTCGGTTCAAGATCCGACAGCAAAGAGATTAGATTTATTTGGAGCCGTGACTATTTAGAAATTGCTCTTCAACGATGTGCATTTTGGTTTATCAATTGGATCGTAGTTGCCTTACAAATCACATGCAGGAATAATTTTTCCAAGATTTTACTTTAAAATGGGTGATGGATATTCAGGTCTTATTTTGACTGTATTATTAAATAAAATAATTTCTTTTAATGTGCATATGGAATCAAATTAAATTTCACCAAAAAAAGAGAAATATCCCTAAAAAAACAAAAAAAAAGGAAGTAAATTAACTTTTTGGATTTTGTTTTGAATAAAGAATATTGATTGTATATTTTCTCATTTATGAAAAAAAGAGCATTATAAAATAGTGATTCTAGTCGTGGATTGTTATAACATATGCAACAATGACATCTTCGAGTTTTAAGTAATAATTGATGAGTAGATATTGTAGCTTTTTTTTTAAACTTTAAGGTTGAGTTTAATCAAAGTCAAGCGAATGAGATCGTTTATACTCCCGTAAAAAAGACCACTTTCTTAGTTAGTCCCATGTTTTTAATGATGTACCACCTTTTGTTTGGACATTGATTTCTAATGAAAAGTTATAAGCTATTTCCTAAATATAAAAAAAAAAGTGTCCAGTAAACCCCATTATAATTTAAATTCAATCCCAATTTATGTTTATAAATTTTTATTTCTATAGATAAAGAATTTTTTTTTATGAACAGTGTAAAAATTTTACATTGTCAAAAAGTCACTACCATTCATAGGTGTAAATTATTATGGGTTATGACGGGCTAACAATGTAAAAAAAAAACACAATGACGGTGTATATGAATTAAATCTATTAAAAAATATCGATAGTAATAATCCATGTGAACCTAGTCATCAGCGCTATTTTTTTTTCTTCTTAATCTATCAATAGATAATTTATGGTCAATTTGCTCCAAAATCACCTCAAATAGATACTTTTGTGATTTTGTCGTCTTGGTGCAGGTTTTTTTTAGCCATGTTGGTGCAACGTTCTTTTGATTTAAGTTGAAATATTAGTTTTGATCCAACATATACTTAATTAACGATTATGATGTCGTCAACGTTCGAGATACGGAGGCATACATATTTTAAACACTTGAATATAATCATATTACATGATTATGAATTTTTTATGTTTTAATGTTATTAACATGAAAGTTTTAAGTTTCTTCACATATTTGTTTTTTTAGTAGAAAAAATTCATCCTTTTTATTATTAGAGACCTAGAATTTGCAATATATCAATTTAAATAAATAATATTTTTTTACTATAAAAAATAATAATTTAGAATGAATTTTAAATGCAATTTCAAAAACAATTTTATAAAGTTAGAATGACATCACAAAATATACAATTTAATGATTATATTATATTCAACTCTTAATTAAATGATAAAATTAGCTTTATAAATTGTCAAAAAAAATTCTCATATTTTTTTTTATTATTATTATTATTATTATAAAGTAAAATTCAAAATCTTCTAATAATTTATTACAAAATAGTTTTAAATAAAAAATGTAAGAATTTCATTCATTGCAAAAAATAGACAATAATTTTTTGATGTTTTTATGTTATTGACATGAATGTTGTGAGTTTCATCACATTGGTTTTTTTTAGTAGAACAAATTCATCATTTTTATTTTTAGAGACTTAGAATTTGCAATATATCGATGTAATTTATCAATTTAAATGAATAATATCATTTATTTTTAGTATAGAAAAATAATTTAGATTTTTTTTTAAATACAATTTCAAAAACAATTTTATAAAGGTAGAATCATGCCACAAAATATATAATGTAATAATTATATTATAGTCAATTCTTAATTAAATGAGAAAATTAGCTTTATAAATTGTGAAATAATTTTCTCATATTTTATTATTATTGTTATTATTATTATTATTATAAAGTCAAATTCAAAATCTTCTAATAAATTATTGCAAAATAGTTTTAAATAAAAAATGTAAGAATTTCATTCATCACAAAATATAGTCAATAAATTTTTCAACAAGTAATTCCTTCAAAAAAAAAATCAACAAGTAATAAAAATTGTAAAGGTAAACTTTTTTTTAAAATGCTCAAATAAAATTATGGGTTATATAAGTTCTTCACCACAAAATAATAACCAAATTTTGTTTCCATCCTCTTGAGAAAAGGGCGTGTTTGCATCTTTTTTTATAAAAAAAATTAGTATGCAATTGTAGTCTCTACTATTTTTTTAATCAACCTTAAAATTTTATATTTTTTTACAAGCATGTTTAAAAAATTATAAAATGTTATTTTGCTAAAATTACATTTTTTCAAAATAGAATGAATCAGGCGCCAAAAGTTCAAAATAAGAAGTAATGAAAATCTAAACCTAAAAGTCATTTTTTGAGTTTATTTTTTGCCGAGTAACTTTTTATGATGTTTTAACCCGTCTTAAAAAAATATTCAAAAATTTAAAGATAGTTAAACAAAATTGAATTTAGCAGGGAGTCGGGGACTAAAACTGCATCCAAAATATTTTTATAGGGACGCAAACATGCCATTTTTTTATGAGGACGAAAAATAAAATCTGATAATTTTTTACTGATTAAAAACTTATTTAACTGTAAAATTAATTTATATCACTACAAAGTTTTTTCCAATAATTTTAAACGCTAGCATCCATAATCAATCAAAATTTCATCCAATTCACGTTTATTAATTTTTTGTTATTTCAATGAAAATAATAAATAATATAAAAATATGAATTTAATGTTTTAGAGTATCTTTTAATTTTTTAGATTTCATGTTTTAAGTTATCTTTATAAATTCATAAAGAATTGGTCAGAAAAATATCATAAAGAATTGTAAAAGGGTGTATTAGATTGAGGTTTTAAAAGACAATATTTGTTTGAGAAGGTTAATCGGTTGAAAGTCTTAAAAAAAGGCTTAATAGTAGTTTTAGGCCCCTAACTTTCTCAAAGTTGCGATTTTGCGCCCATAAGAAAAAAAACTACAAAACCGCCCCCTAAGTTTTGTATCTGTGGCAGTTTTGGCCCCAAGGCCAATTTTGACTCAGTCTACGCTGACATGGCACCTTAAGTGAGGTGCCACGTGTTATTTTTTTATATTTTTTTTTACCAAAAATTGGCCTTGGGGGCCAAAACTGCTACATTTGCAAAACTTAGGGGGCGGTTTTGTAGTTTTTTTTTCTTAGGGGGCGAAAATCGCAACTTCATGAAAGTTAGGAGGCAAAAACTGCTATTAAGCCTAAAAAAAAAAACAACAAAAAATAGAGCAAATAATAATGGCAATCAAACTAAACAACCAAGCAACAACAAATTCAATCATTTTTTCAATAAAAAAAAAATTCAATCAAGAAATTTAAATTCTAACATTCAGATTAAATTATAGTAAAATGCCAACATTTGAATTTACTACCCAAATCAAACTACTCCAAGTCAATTTAGGTTGGACCCGAACTTAAACAGGTTCAAGTAAAATACAAGTTGGTTTGGATGACCAGATTGATTATGTCAGTCGAACCCGTGAACACCCTAAACAAAATGCACTACTTATACAAAAACAATTTTTTTTTATTGTGGTGTAAAACAATCTCTACTTAAAATGCTCTAATATTCAAGATTTTGATAAAAGTTGCACGATTTAAAATTTCAACAAAATCACATTATTGGGTAAAACCAATAAAGTTGGGATTGAAATTTGTATAAGGGATGAGACTGTTAGATTTTTGTTGGCTAAAATTGAATTGTTTGAACCGAATTGCAAGGTACATGTCGATGAAGCTCTAGGACTTTTAACTGCTTTATAATGGGTTCATGCGATGCGATAAATTTAGGACCTATAGACTTTGAGCCTGATGCCAAAAAGATAGTGGAGATTTTCCTTATCCTTTAAACATGATATCATCGAGTTTGGGATGATTATTCAAAAATATAAGAATATTTTTACACGGTATTATATAAACTCAAGTGTTTAACTTGTTTAGAGACAAAAAAATGAAACAACTCGTACGTTAGTTTAAGGTGATCACATTATCGGTTAGTTTTGATATCCCAGATTGTGTTAAACATATTTCGATTCTTTTCTTAAACACATTTTAATCATTGAAATGCTATAAGTTTATTTCTCTAAATCATATTCTAAATAGATTTAAATAAAACGCACTCTTGCATCTTGAATCAATTCCAGTTTAGAAACTTCGAAATCATATTTTAAATTTTTCTTTCATTGACGCCCCAACTAATTTTGGGGCCAAGTTGATTCAGTCAAACAGATTGACCACCCAACGAATGAACAAAACATGCAGATTTAAATTTTAATTATATAATATTTATATAGAGTTGACCACTGATTGATTGAAGGCTTTTCATTCGATCTCTTTATTAAACTTTTCATTAATAATCAATCAACTTGCTGGTGAATGTCTATCTCATTTTTATATTCCGCATTAGTTGCAATTTTATTCTAATCAACCGGTAAGTTGTTTCTCAATTAAAAAACCCAGTAAATTGTTTCACATTGACACTAGCAAAGAATTATATATTCACCAAAAGTAAAAAAAAAGGTAGAAAGTGGTGGTGGCCGAAATAGTAAAAGTGGAAATCATATTCGGAATTTCTAAAAGTTGCCGTTATATGATTTTAAATTAAATTCTTTAAAAATTATTGTAAATTAAATATTTTGAAAAAATTAAAAATAATTAGGGTTGGACCGGAATAAAGATGGAATTTTCAATGATAGACATCCATTGTTTTGAATAATTGATTCATATTTACCATGAACTATTCCATCAATAGTTACATAGCAATAAAATTTAAGAGTTTGTTAAAATTAATCATATAAAAATGTTACATTTTTAAGTTTTAATTTGTCATAACAATAAAATTTCAATACTAATACTCAATAAAAAACGATAAGATATTCCTTAAAAAAAAAACGATAAGAGATGCATAAAAATATACTCTTTTACAAAAATAACCATACCATAATTAATTATTGACCATATTTTACTTAACTCCAATCCATGTTTAATATTAAAAACTTTATAAATATAATGTGGAAACTGATATAAATAAAATAAAATCATAAAAATCAGAAATTTGATGAAGTTCAGTAAAAAATAAACTTGATGACGTTTTGTTATTGACATAAACAGAAAAAAATATGATGTAAAACCGCTATAAATAGAAAAGTGTATTCTATAAGCTTTCTAAAAAACTTTTTCTTTGGCTTAGAAGCCTAGAACTACAGTAAAAGTGTCATTTACGCTGGTAATCATAACGAAGGAGTTCCCATTTGAAGCAGTCCAAGGGCCTAGATAAGACGTCCCATTCTTGAGGTCATTGGCTATCAAAAATACTACTATTATCAACTACCACGAAGAGATGAATGAATATCTCAATTTTCAAAATAATTACTACTAACTAAAAGGCCTTTTAATACACCCCTCACGCAAATAGAAGCAGATGATCCAATGAATTTTGAATCAGAATTTTATACAGTTTTAGAATTTGTGGTTGAGTCTAACACAACTCCACAAAACTGATTTGTGATTTGTGACTTGTGATGTGAGATTGTCTCGCATATAAACACATGTTCAAGCCATCTCTCATTAAATATCAAATATGAGACTTTTTAAGAGAATGCCATGATTTAAATGGATTCACTAAACTGCAACAACAGTCAAATCTCAACATAGATTATTATTTTTAACAAAGTCAATGAATAATTTTAACACGATTTAAAAATTGTAATTATGGATAAGGTTGCGCATATTTGGCAAACAGGCGGCATCATATTCCACACTATTTCCGGAACTTCCCTATAGTTGTCACTTTTCACATGTTTGGTTTTTTTGGTTAGGTTAGGTACTAAAAGCCAAAAATTTGGTTTCCAAATCGGTATTTCCTAGGAACCTCACTTTATTGATATCGAAAACTCCCTCACATGAATGAGATAGTTCTATATCAAGCCCTGCACAAATTCTCAAACTATTTGCATCACTGTGACGTTTGACAGAATTTATCATGGTTGTTTCTCTTGGTAGGAGTCATTTTCTTATGTGCATTGTGTAATAGTAATTGATTGCTTATATTCACCTGTGAATGTGTTTAATCCTGCAGCTATTTGCTCTTGAAAGTTGTAAGCCTTAACGCGTTATTCTTTGATAATCACAAGATCATGATCTCATACAGCTAACCATTGTTTATATTACTTCATACTAATACTGTATTATAGTATTGATTTGGTCTCTACTATTGTAACTAGATAATCTAACATGTAGCATAATATGAAATGTACAGGATAAGCTTCCTCCTTGCAACAGGTGTAACTTCATTATCACGAATTGTAAATGTTTCAGCCATCAGAAAATGTTACTTATTGGCTATAATTTCTGTAAATAAACTGAGAGAAAAAGGAAAACTGCATAAACTTTTATGAGTATAATAATAAAGGCGTCGTTTCTTTCGGGTAGACATCCTCTTTATTTCTCAAAAGAATGAGAAATTGAGAACTCTATATAGTAGTACTATAATTTAGAGTGTATAAAGACCTACGCATCAGTTCAAGATGCTAAAGTAGTTGCTTCGCAACTGTCATGCACACATGCCAAGACATCTTTGTAATCCCTTGAAACGGTAAAAGAGTCATAAACATTTCCATCGCTACTTTTCTTGTATTCGAAAAGGAGGGATGAATGGTTGAATGCTGTCAACTTGACAAACCCGAAGTCATAGTCTCTGTAAAGACTCCACTTTGGAGTTACTTGGCTGAAATTGGACAAGTGGCTTCCTGCTCCTCCAACAACAACATGAATTGTTCCATTCACAATGCCGGAATAATGCGACTTTTCTGTATTCACACACTGATTCTGCATATGTATTTGGTTCATAGAAAGTTAGCACTAGCATGGGAGTAATTAAAATAAAAACTCACCAATGAAACAGAAGGAATTAGAGTAAATAGGCAATTCAGTCCTTGAAATTGTAAGTGCCAATCAGTCCAGTCCCTCAAATTTGTGAAATAGCAAAACTAGTCCCTTAATTTGAACAACATCAGTCAATTTATTCGTTTTCAAAATTTAGCACCACAATTTTGAAGGTTCTATGTTTGTCTTGATGTAGCAAGAGACTATTTTTTTTTTACGAAAGGTTATATAGACAATTCAATCTATAAAAACCCATGAAGACTATTTAAATCAATATGTAGGTTTTTTTTGGTTTTTATTGATGTTTATAATGAAATATTATAGTGAAGTGACTAAATTAATTGATTTGCTTTAATTTAAGGGACTAATTTGCTATTTCGTAAAATTGATGAACTAATTTGATTGACCATCACAATTGCGAGGATCAAAATGCTCATTTACTCAAATGAATTATAATAGTTTATGCAAGATGAACGGGCATCAATCCATAGATCACTTCAACAATTACAAGACGAAGAAAAGCACGCCATAAGATAAATCGTGGACCTACCAAACATGCAAGTTGGTTGAAATTTAAAAAAAACAAAAAATTGATTGCATATTTGACTATTGTCCTTACCTGATAAACGGGGCATGTCCTTTCGTAGTTATGGACATGGCCATAAAATGCAATATCTACTTTGTATTTCTGCCAAAGTCTCTGCAAACTTTCCCTTCCCATTGGCTCTGCAAATGACCCTTCCATTCCATACCAAAAGTCAGAGGAATAACCAAGCACACGATGAGCGGCGAAGATTAACCACGGTTGTTTTTGTCTGTCTACTGTTGCAAGACAATGCTCAATGAATTTGTACTGTTCAGATCCTTCTCGCCAATCGTGTTCAGTGTCAGCTATGCAGAAGCGAAACATGCCATAATCCGTTGCATACCTGAAAGATCAGAATCTTGTTCATACTACAAGTCTACAACTTGGATATACATTATTAGAACCACAGACTCATTCGAATCTTTCATGAAACTGAATTTACCAAAACTTTGCTCTGTTTTCAGCTGGAACATAAAACATGGTCTCAGCCAAAACTCCACACTCGCCGCCTGAATCTGTAACGTCATAAAAGGATCCTGAGTTGGGCCAATCACGTTCATGATTACCACTGCAGGATGATTGCAATCATTATTCAATATACAAGTAACAACTTAATCTAATTCACATGCCAATGTTACAAGTCATGGACAATAAAAACAAACCTGGCAATCATATATGGTACTGTTGATGCAATTGGTTCTACTTGAGCTGTGAATTGGTCCCACTGTGAGATGTATCCGTTTGCATATGATATATCTCCTATGTGGAAAACAATGTCTATATTTTTTAAATCCTCGATAAGCCGGTCAGTGGTGTTAAGTGACCCAGGTTGGTAGTTGCTATACTCATTTGAACCATCACGCTCGGCCTGAAACACATTAAGCAAAATAAATTTATTGAAATTCTTGTAAATTTATTTAAAGCTTATCTTTATGACTTTTTGAGATGCACAGTTACTTATTAAATTATTGCAATCAAATTATTTTTATCATTTTTATTTGCTTTCTAATATTCTTTTATTCAATGGATGATATATAAAGGACATTGTTAATATTGTAAGCCAATATTGATCTATCAGCTGATAGTATTGTTGAGCCAATTGATCTTCAAAATTATATTGAAGAGATTTTGAGTACATTTTTCATGTAGAATAATCAAATATATATAGATTTATTCTACACCGAAAAATTCTAGTATCTAGTATGCTACAAGGTTCAATCTTTTGTCTGAAGAGATATTTGATTATCCTACACCAAAAGGTTGAGATATTCAGTGGTAAAATTCCTTACTTTGCCGAATCATAAATTTGGCAAAAGATTGCACCTGGTATATTAGATTCTTTCTCAAAGACAATTTCAGACAATCTTCCTTCTCTACTATATAAACTGTATTTTGAAACGATTAATATTACCTTTCCCATGTCACCAAATATGACAACACGTTGCAGTGAGTCCTGTCCAGGATAAGGCGATGACTTGAATGAATATTTCTTGCTCCAAATGTACGAACCATCAGGCAAAAGATGACCTAATCGGTATGTATACCTGAAAAATGTATTTTAGAAAGCTATAGAACAGACTCTGAAGTTCCCCATTGTGTTATGAACATAAATGGATTTCTGAATGCATACACTAAATTTGGCCACAGATTTTTGAGAAAACTTGTGTGTATGAAACCAGGGTCACGCCAACCAACAGTTCGTGCAGGTGAACCTGCAGAGTGAGGGTTGCAAAAGAACCATATTATGCAGTATAGCTACAAATGAAATGGAGCCTACTCTCAGTTTCTACTGAAAGAGATCCATTTTCGAGACAATAAAAAAAAAGCAGCAATACAGAGTTTCTAACATATAGAAAATATATGATCAATATTCCAGCATTTGATTCCAGGGGAACAATGAAGAAATAGTTTATGATAAAACATCGTCAAAACACATTAAGCACAAAAAAGAAAAATAAAGAGAAACAAGATTTGATGACAATTCAAACAGGAAAAGCATTACCGCCATGGGATGACTTCTGTTTAGTGAAGCCTCAAGCCTATTTCTGTAATAAGTTATATTTTCGATTCTTTGTTTCTTATGCCTTTGCACATTCTGTTTCATAAGGAGTCACTCTAGTATAATTTTCTGAAAACTAAGATTTTGATCCTTCATATATATGCTACAGGGAACATTATAGGGGCCTTAGAGAGGAGGGAAAATGCATAGAAACCTCATGATATCAGTTTATTCAGTTCTAGATCAATTAATGATCATGATGACTCTTAGCAAGTACATAAAATTGCAGAATGTCACACCAAAATTCAGTTGACCATGTCATGCAATAAAAATACCAAATATATTAGGCTATATATGCAATAATAATCCAATGTGACGCCATGCTAAGAAAATTAATAAACCATACCACACATGCTGTTACGACCAAATGTCAATGTTCCAGCAGGACTTTGCACAGGCGTTTTTCCCTGAGGACCCCATTCAACAAACGGTGTAGCTTCCTTGATGTCATATCCACTTGTCCATGTAACTGTCATCTGCACAAGACAATAACAATAATACCTGAAATCACTTGCGTAGTAACAACAATACCTGAAACCACTTGCATGGCTCTAATAGACATGGTAGAATGTTAAAAAAACAAAGTAACATATAGATTATCTGTCTTGGGAAATTGGTTAATTTTAAATTGATGATTCATATAACAGAACGGCCTCATAGTAATGAATACTATTATTTTGGTGAGCATAATATCAAGGACCTCAAAGTATAGAAACAAACTTACTTCATCCCAAGATTTCCCTTGAGCAAGGCGAGGATATAAAGGCGCTTTAGGATTGGCAAATGATATGAATTTGGAAACCGCCACAAGTTTAGGCTGCAGTGCTTAGTCATATGATTAATAGTTAGCAAACGATATCATGATACGCATATTCTGAATGAAGATAGGCTTAGTTTGACCTCAAGTAGCATACTATAACAAATATGTGAACAAATGAAAGAGTCCCGAACATACATTTGATATTCCGCCTGAAAATAGCGCAAAGGAGAAATCTGCACGCTGATTGATCAACTGAAATCTCAAAGAAGCTTTTCCTGTCTTGGTATAGCGTGAGTTTGAGTAATTTGCAAACTTGTACTGGGACAAAGATTCAAATGAATTACATGAGTAACACACAACTTAGAAAGCTAAATCAAACATATACAGAGACTGATTAATAACATATACCTTTATTGGGGCCGAGCATATGAACGGAATCTGTTCTTTTGGATCATTTACAGGTGGACAGGCTGATGAACTGCCATCGGGAAAAAAGTTTCACTTAGTTCTATTAGGAGTAAATCATCATTTTCGTCATAGAAATTGCAAGAGTCGGTAAATTTAGTTCTTCAAATTGGCAAAATATCAGTTTAGTCCCTTAAATTGAACAATGTTAGTCAATTTAGTCATTTTTCAAATTTAGCACCACGGTGTAACTAAAAGTTTTATGTTTGCAAGAGACCATTCAAGTCAATGTGCAGGTCTTTCATTGGTTTTGATGGATGTTTTACTAAAGAGATATTTTGACGGAGAAACCAAATTGACCGACTTTAATTTAAGAGCTAAATTGCTACATATTTCACAAATTTGATTGACTAAACTGCTCGATCCTTACAATTTCGAGGATGAAAACACCGATTTACTTTTTCTTTTAGCATTAATTACATGTGCATACTTTAACACTACGCAAAAGAAAATACATCATCATGATAAAAGAAAGAAAGAAAGATAGATAGATATGCATTACTTGAAAATTGCAGGAGAGAAAACTCCAACCCAATCATCAACAGATGGATCAGGAAAATCAATATGAACGGTCACCCATTGAGTATCCTCACCCTGAAATCAAAGCACACAACAACGAGTCAACTAAAAAGACAAAGAAAGTCAATAGTTGAAAATTTTACTAAGTTTAAGTAAGGAAGGAACATGTTATGTTTATGTTGTTGTTACCTTAGTGCCGAGGATAGAAGGAGTGGCTGTAACTGAAGCATTATTGTGAAGTGAAACAAGGGTTTTGTGAATGGCAATTTTGGAGAGTGGTTGTTCACCAAATCCATTAGCATGAGCAGAACATAAAACGATGTTTGAGTTGAGTAACAACCATGCTAAGGTTGCTACTAGAATAATCATGTTGTGTTTGTGTCTTACGCTCTCTTGTTTCATTTCGTTGAACTCAAGAGAGGTTGGGATCGAATTAATATTAATATATGAGCTAAAAGATACCTATAATATATTCCACTTTGACTTTCTTACTATGATTGTGCTATGATGGTGGTGACATTTGCCGTGGAAATGAAGAGTTGTTTCCTACCATAGGAACTTTTTTTTCAACCATTAAATTAAATAGGAGTATTAATTTTATGATAGATTGCCTACACCATATTTTTTCCTTTGTCTATTACATTTTTTTTTTTGTTTAGATCTGAATTTTTTTCTTTCCATGCTTATATATTTAACCATTATTGAATAAAAAAAAACTCAAGAGTTTCATATTTTTTATCCAAAAAACGTCAGTAATGGAAGCAACATCAACTTGCTTCTTCTGTGATAGAATCCCATCAAAATCCAAACTAGCTTCATCATCATCATTTGGATCATTTTGTTTATTAACACGCAACAATTTAACTACAATTACGTGTAAAACTTCATTAAAAACACATAACCGTGTGGTTCAAAACATCACAAACAGCAATGAAACAAAGGTTCCAAGTACCACAAAAAGAAGAAGGAGAAGAAAAAAATGATGCAACAATAGAAATTCAACCACCCTTTGAGAATATGAAGAAGAATGTTCATGTGCATGAGAATATTGGTGACCCTATTGCATGAGAATATTCCAGATCTGGAGTTTTTTTTGCCTTATACGTAATAGAGCAATAGAAAAGTTAGATTTGATTCTGATCATATATAAATATAATGAAATCAATGTTGAAATTGGATAGAGCGTCAAGGAAAGAAAACAATTCCAGATCTAACCAAAAAAAAAAGTGTAAAAGATAAAGGAAAAAATATGGTGTAGACAGTCCATGATAAAATTAATACTCCTCTTTAATCTAATGGTTGAAAAAAACTTTCCCATGATGGAAAACAACTCTCGATTCCCATGCTAAACCCCACCTATGATGGTTTGTGTTGTGAAACTCAAAATAATCAATTATTACGACTTACGAGGCAGAGCAATATAGTTTTGTCGGTTTTCTTTTGAGGAAGAAACTCCAATTTTTGTTTTATTTTTGAAGGATTCTCTCAATTTATTTAAAGAAATAATCTATTTAGGACCAACAACTTTCTAATAAGTTTTAGATGAAATAATGTTTTTAACCTTTAATAAGAAGTCAAAATGGAATTTATTAAAATCACAATGAATCCTAATCAGCATAAGGAATGCTAGAATAGGAGTCGTAAAGTAGCAACGTACAAAGAAAAACAAAAGTTCTACCAAAAACATACCTAAAAGAAACCCTCAACCAACGTCACAAGCTGCTATAGAAACAACTTCCACCACTTACATTCTGCTGCTCGCACACAACCCCCAAACAACAATGGTTGTGGTCTAGAAGACCTAGCTCAACTGAAAAATGCCGAAATTGTAAGGCCGAACGTCATGACCCGGGTTTGAACCCAAACACACTTTTGTTCCAATCCAACATCATATTGAGAAATGAATTTTCAAAAGTGTGTTTGGATGAGTTAATTGAGAAATTTTAAAGAATTTAAAATTTTAGTCAATTCAAATGATTCAATCAAATTACTTTCATTTCTCAATACTTTTGTTCGGATGAAGTAATAAAAAAAATTCATTGTCATCGTTTTTGAGCAACTTTTATAAAATTTATTTATTTTTTGTGCCAAATTTGAAAATTGAAATTAGGGGTTAATTTTTAAATATAAATTTTTTTAGGGGTCAAATTATATTTTTTGAAAAATTTGAGGGGTCAATTTGCAAATTTTTGGAAATTTATTGGGGTCAAATTGGAAAATTTGAGGACTAAAATGCAAAATTTGAAAAATTATAACAATGGAAATTTATGTGTCATTTGAAATTATCTAAATTTAGTTTGAACAAAATACTTCATAAATTTCCATCATTTTGAAAATTCTTCAAATTATCATCCAAACAATGAAATTCACCTCAACGTATTTAAATTTTCTCAAAACATTACATTATCTAAAATCATTCCTCCATCCAAACACACTCTAAGTCTAAGGGAATTTAGAAGTTTGAAGTGATGTTTTAGTCGATGGTTTTGACTTGTAGCTGTGAACATGGGAAATGGTTAAATCCATTTTGATTGACTTTGATATGGAACATGCAATATGAATGTATGAAACGTAGAAAGCAACTTGGTGGCTTGTTATTCACCTATTCACATAGTTTTAAAAATCAATTTGGTGATCAGTAAAGATATTGAGTTACTGAGTCATTGGTTGAACCACTGAATCATTGTTCGAACCGTATAACTAAATCAAATTGAGTTGAATAATTCAATCATATAACTTGGTCACTATAAAATTTGAATTTACAATGAATTAGACAATACTATGTGATTTGATATTTAAAAATTAACAATTATAAAATGTCCGAAATCATTTAATTTGCAAATAAATAAAGTAATATAACATGTATATTATGATCACTATTATGTAAATATAATATAATATGCAATAATAATATTTTCTAAACATAGCAGTAATATATGCAGTGGCGGATCTTCTCAAGAGTCTATGGTAGTCATGACTCCACCCAGATTTAGTATAAATACTCCTTTCGTCCTGGATTAACTGAGTTAAAAGCTCATTTCACACGTATTAAGAAAAATGTATAAATGAAGGGGAGAGAAAAATAGTTTTAAGTGCATTTGTTAAGTATTGGTGCGTTCTCCACTATCATAAATGTAAAATGGAATATATTGAATTGGTAATGATGAAAGTAGTATTAATTAGAGTTATAAAGGGAAAAAAGTAATTAATATTGTATTGAAAAGTGAAATGACTCAGTTATTTTGGGACACTTTTTTTTTGCAAATGACTCAGTTGTTATCGGACATAGGGAGTACTATATTAGGTATAATGTTTAAAGCATTTCATAAGTGTTGCAATGGAAATTGAAGGTGTTTTGCATCAACAGTCGTGGGTTCGACTCATTCTATCTCCTTTTTCTGCACATATTTTTATTTTTATTGACAAAAAATCTCCTAACAGGACTCGAACCATTGCTCTTAAGGTAATACCACATAAGAATTTTTGCTTATTCTATGAAACAAATCTTTATATATCTAAATGTTAAACAGTGTTGCAAGCAACCCTGATTAACCCTAATCCCGCCCTTTTTGGCGGGTCTAAATTTTTTTTTTT
>Ga0228711_1002639_pt1 | contig 27697 bp, 28 predicted proteins | sample MedpolnodulmetaG_2_FD_177996 | JGI IMG/M metagenome (GOLD analysis project Ga0228711, IMG submission 177996) | Root nodule microbial communities from Medicago polymorpha collected in Santa Monica, California, United States - brown nodules | ecosystem: Host-associated > Plants > Roots > Nodule... | reverse complement strand
ATGATTTTAAGTCATTATATATTTTTAAATGATTTTTTTATAAAAATTTCCTCCACATAAGTTTCTCTATTTTTGTTACTTTTTATATTTTGATGTTTAAAAAGTTTATATTTCATTCATCTTATGCTAAACCAAAATTGTGGAGCAACATTGAATAATGTTTAAATCATGCCTGCAAAAAACATTAAAAAATTAAAATTCAAAAGATGATTAAACATGTTTGGTTTCATCATAAACTGTTTGTAGGATAATTTTGTAAGAATTGAAAAATGCGGTTTTTTTTTATGATGGGGCCAAAAAACAAAACAATAATTTTATGTAAACTAAAAACATGTTTCATTTTTTTAAACAAGTACATTTTTTAGGATGTGTCTAATATGAATCTCTTAAATTTGGTTCAAAGGTGGCTTACCATATTTAGTAAACAATGACATTTATACTAGTAAAATATGAAGAACAAAAAAATATTTTATTATAATTTACTAAACAAAAGTAGGGTCCGCCTTTGGATGATCCATATTAAATTTTAGAAAAAATAGTGGGTCATCTTTGTGAGAACTCTTATTTGTAAAGAAGAGAAACTAAGTGATTGCCAGTTAAGTGAAAAACCATGATCATGACAATTACCTCTTGAGCTATTATTAGTAGATTGTGAGTCACCACACACTTCACATTTACTCTTCGTTGGCTAGTAGTTTGTCAAATTGAAGTCTTGTCATAACATGCGCTTTAATTTTAAATAGCCGTGTTCCCACTATTTTGACTTGTAGGAGGAACTTGTCGTTGCTCGTACATAATCATGTTTTATTAGGCTTTTTTTTGTCAATTTGCATTTGTTGTTGAGCCCTTTCGCATTTCTCCAAAATAAAAAAACTTTATGTTGACTCATAATCCTTTATGACAAACTTTATTTTATGCCAATAACACCTGCTTCTCTCGACAAATTACTTCTTTGAACTTCAATATGACCCAAAATTTTGGACAGAAGATGGTGTGAGGAATAGAGTCAAAGAAGTCTTCTATATATTAATGATTTCTAGGTGTGAAAACTAAGTATTATATTTCAGGAATTGAATAATGTACAACCACTAATATGTTTATACAGTAAATTTTAAACTTACTATACTTTAATGAAACAACAAGAAAGAAAATAAAGGCTAACAATAGTTATCTATAAAAGTTGAGTTCTATAAAGTTTTAAGAAGTCAAATTTATCCATAATTGACACTAAACTAATTAGATTATCAATATTTTTTTTAATATCATCTCTTTTTGAACCAAACAAAATTGTTTGGCGTAGTCAAATAATTTATTAATGGACTAGCTACTTATAAAAACTATGTTAATTATTCAAGATTTTTTTCTTTTGGGGTGGCCAATGATACCAATTGTTATGAAGCCCTTCGTCCTTTCTACAACTTATACGAAAATGTGAATGTGGGAGTTGATTCAATGGAGGAACATATGAAGGAAGAGGATATGATTTTTTTTAACGAATGGAGGAAGGATAGCAGATTGAAAAACAAAAGGGTTGGAGTGTTGAAAATTAAATTACAATATTAATTTAATTAAATAATGTAATAATTTAATCCATAGCCTTTTATCATCTATGTTGTACTTAAACGACTTTGTTATTCTTATTTTATACATGTGTTTATTTCCCATACATTTATTGCAGGAATTGAGTGGGAATGTGGAACATTTTCGCGCTTTGGAGAGATTCATGGTAAAGAATAACTCCAAAGTAGAAGATATCTTTTGTCTGAATGAAATAAATGAACAGCAAATGAACTTAGCTTTGAAAAACATTAATTTGGATGTTCTGCCTATGATGACATGCCTTTTTGTGGGTCCCAAAAATTCGTTCTCCCTCCAAAACCTTAAAAGCTTAAAAATCATGCGATGTGAAAAATTGAAAATTGTTTTCTCCACTTCTATGATAAGGTGTCTGCCACAGTTGGTTAGTATAATAATTGAAGAATGCAAAGAGTTGAAGCAAATGATTGAAGATGATTTGGAGAATAAAACATCCTCAAATTTTATGTCTACAACAAAGACATGCTTCCCAAAGCTAGAAACACTTGCTGTAGTAAAGTGCAACAAGTTGAAATATGTCTTTCCGATCTCCATATGTAAAGAGCTTCCTGCGCTAAATTATCTGATCATAAGAGAAGCAGACGAGCTAGAGGAAATATTTGGAAGTGAAGGTGATCAGAAAGTCAAAATTCGAAATCTGAAAGTTGTAGCATTTGTCAACCTAGCAAGCCTCTGTCATGGTCAGGGAATTCAATTTCAAGCTGTAAAACATCGTTTCATACGGAATTGTCAAAAACTCTCTCTGGCTTCAGCATCAACAGCAGACTTCGAAAATGATCTTTCTGCAGGTTTATATATCGGTACACATTCTATCCAATATTTTTTTAAACTATTACACGTTGGCAGTAAAATATTACATACCATTTGTTTAAAGGATATATTAACAATTGAATCTTGTAAAGTAGCGGTAAGAGGTATGCATGCATAAGTATTTCTAAAATGTAAGGGCTCGTGTAGTCACCAATCTAATAGAAGCTTTAATTTTATGTAAAATTTAATTATTAGGTAGATAGATAAACAATTGTGTCATTGCGTTACTATCTAATGATGTTAATCTCTATTAATATTTTGCTGTAGATGCGGAATTGGTTATGTTTTTGTTATATCTGTTTCGACTATTCAAAAAAGAGATCATTATTAATAAAAAAAAAGAGATCAAAGGCCACGATAGTGGTAATGAAAATCTTAGTTCAGAAACCACGAAAGATTTTGCAGTTGGAATTGAAGTTCAAACAGCATTGGAACACGAGTTGACTACTCCACAGGTAATAGGTGTACCAACAAATTCAAAAGTGATTTCTACGCCATGTTGAATTGCATTAGATATTTAATTGATGTAATTAATAGCTGAAGATCATTAATTATTACACAATGAGAGTATAGATAGCAATAGCTAGCTTTAGTGTTATGACTAACAGTACAAGTTACTAATGTGTAGTACAATGGTATAGTACTAGTATGTAGTATAGTACGATAGTATAGCATATATACACAATATTGTACTTCATTTTCATGATTCAATACAATAAACATTCCTTTTCTCTCGTGATTTTGTGTAGTTTTTCTTGTGATTCTTCTTCGTTTCTTCCTTTTGTTCTCGATTCTGCATTGAGATTCCCCTTTTTCCTTCTTTTTGGTGCATTCACCATTGATTCCTACTATTCCTCAATTTTCGTTTTCTTGATTCCTTTTCTGCAATCACCATTGTTACATCGCCATGGCACCTCACAATCAACAAAGTCAAGTTAACACCGATTCAATTTTCTATGTTCATCCCAGTGAGGGTCCAAATTCTGTTATTGTAACTCCTCTTCTCATTGGTTCCAACTACCTCGCTTGGAGTTGAAGGAACAATTTCAAATCCATTCCATGTATAGAGGAATACCAGCGTAGTCACAACTGTTGTTCTTGTACTATTGCAGACACAAAACAGAGTAGTGGAGATAGTGGTTGTACAATTGTATCATTGTCCTTTTTCAACGTTCTCCAAAGAATAAGCATCCAATTCTTTTGAATTAGCCGTTGTTCCAGGCTTTTATTCCTTCTGTAATGCTAGGCATAACAATAACAAACTTTGAGACTTCAATCTTCCAGCTTCTGATGATCTTCAGAACCTCTAATGACGTCAGCTTCAGGTGAACAACTTCTGGTGAGGGTGCTTCTGATGACGTCAGCTTCTGATGATCTTCAGAACCTCTTGTCTTCAGAATTTCTTTTCTTTAGATGCTTCCTTGCAATACAAACTTCTTTTTTGTAGATTCCATTGCTCTCATTTGTTCTTCAGAACCTATGCTTTTAAAGAGACATTTCAAACTTTTGTCTATGGTCCTGCACATTTGAACAAATATTAGCATATCCAATTGACATATTTTTAATACCTTGTTATCATCAAAACTCAAAGGGTAATGTTAAACACATTTTGTTCCAACTACTTAAATTCCTCTTTTCCTTCATTGAGTAGTAGAGGTGCCAACTTGATTTTAATCACACTCTCATTATCTTTGTTAAGCCATTGTAAATTGCATGGATGTGGGTGCTCCTTTATTGACAACTTTGATTTTTTTACCATATAGTTTAATAGAACATTATCACAACTTCTACTCTCATTCATGAAGTTTTTAAAAAAGAGGAGAATGACGAACCACAATGCAACGAAGAATATGTTCCTTTTGACTATGGTGAGCTGTTGGAAGTGTGGATGATATTGTGGTTTAGACATGACTCTTCTTTAGTTGTTGTTGTGTGTGAGATTCTTCTAATTTCAAGCAGTTCACCATAGTCAAAAGGAACATATTCTTCGTCGCATTGTGGTTCGTCATTCTCCTCTTTTTTAAAAACTTCATGAATGTCATCGGGAACATATTCATCATCATATATTGGATCTTCATTTCTCTTTTCTTCAAACACTTCACGAATGTCAGCACCAACATATTCTTCATTAGATATTGGTTCTCCCATCGCCTCTTCTTCAAACGATCCCTGAATGTCTTCTTTTTCTTCTTCAAAAATATTTTTTATATCCTCATTAATGATGATGACTACTTTACAATTCACACAATCTAAGGCTATGTGTCCATACCCTTGACACATGAACATTGTAGGTATCTTGGTATTTCTCTCTTTGATTATGTTGCATTCGGGTTTAAATGAGAAAGTAGGTTGACTTGTTTGTGGTTTATGAAAATCAATTTGATTTTTGATGGAGGAAAGAGGTTGGTATGATAAATTTTTAGATAATTGTTTTTGAGTAAAATTGTCATGATAATAATGAGGAGGTAAATACTTACGGGTTAATTTCTGACGCATTTTGTCCCACATCATGATCTTGTTTTTCCCTTCACACTTACGTTTCCTTTTTAGATTTTCCCACCAAATTAAAGTGTGTTTCTTTAGCTTGACAACAACGATCTTTACTTTTTGCTCCTCCGGAACCTCCTTATACTCAAATACACGTTCAACATTTTGTAGCCAATCCACAAACTCATCGGGTTGTATCTTCCCTTCAAAATATGGAATGTCTACTTTGATATCATTCATCCAAAGTTGACGTCGATGTGAGTGACTGCTTCTAGATGATGAAGAATCGCTACAGGAGCCATAATCTTCGAATCTCCTTTGTATTGCTTCCAAAAGGGCTTGTTGGGCATTGATAGTCTCGTGTAGTAGTTGAATTTGTCACCTCGTTTCTTCCATCTCAATTTCATGCAAAGATCTTTCATTTTGTTTTCTAGGTGGCATTTTGACAATGGTGGTCGATGATCTTTTTTTGGTGAGGATCATGGTGGTGCGTCGTTGTTTTGTTGGCAGTGTTAGTTTCGCGAACAAATGGCCGCAAAGTGAAGTTTTGAGAAAGCAACTCATTGCACTCACTTGAAAACTCACTTTCCATTGATTTCTTCGCTCAAACTCAAACAAAATGACGGTGTTAGTTTCGCGAACAAAATGGCTGCAAAGTGAAGTTTTACAAAGGCAACTCCTTGCTCACTTGAAAACTCACTTTCCATTGATTTTTTCGCTCAAACTCAACTCCGAGGTAGTTTCGCGAATAAATGGCCTCAAAGTGAAGTTTTAAGAAAGCAGCTCCTTGCTCACTTGAAAAATCACTTTCTGTTGATTTCTTCGCTCAAACTCAACTCTGAGGTGTCGTAACCAGCTCTGATGCCAAATCTGGCTCAAGGACAAAAGGAAAAGGTAGAGAAAATAGAGAAACTCTCTAATATTCTCAAAGAAAGTTGTTATTATTTTTGAATGCTTGAATTCTTCAATGCTTGAGTATGCCAAAACACTTGGTGATGAGCCTTATTTATACTACTCTAGTAAGGCTCCACATAGAAAGATCTAGAAACATTTAATGTCACTACTTAATTACAAGAACTATCTAGAGATACTAATATCTAGTTCATGTAGCTAGAAAGTTCTAGAGATATTAAGCATGCTCCTAGTTATTATGACTTCATTTAATAGTATTCTTGAAAGTTCTAAAACATTCTCCACATCTTGAAAGTTCCATAATGTTCTATATCATTCTCTATCAACTTATATCCAGAAATTACTTTTTAGCACTATCCCAATCGCTCTTTTATGTAAGTGTCATTGGCTGAGCGACACTTAAGTGTCTTTCTCCTACCCATCGCCAAATAAGTGTTTTTCAACATTTTTTAGATCGATTCAATCACTTTTTAAATCGGTTTAAAAGGTACCCGAACGGCAGTTAACTACCGTAGGGCGGTAAATGGGTAATTTTGGTGTTCCTGGTAGCCATTTTAGAAGCCTAAGGAGCAATTGTCTTTATATCCATGCACCAAGTCCAATGGTGCTGGACGTGACTTTTGTAAAGTTGTGTTAAGTCCAACCACAATTTCTAAGAAAGCTAAAAATGAAATACTAAAAGTAAGAGATTTTATTTCTATGTGCTTCTTACAAATATGTGGAACTAACTAATTTACATTTTTATGATATGCAATTAGTTGGAGGGTTCTACTACATCAGAAAAAAATGTAGCAAAAACGTATTCCACCAATTCATCAACAAAGAATGAGCCACCTATACAAGTAGTTACTCCTTCCTAGTATTGATTTTGACACTTTGTCAATGCAGGAATTGAATTATACTACAATCTTAAACATCTTTTTAATTTTAAGCAGGTTAGTGAAATAAGTGTTGAAAAAGGAACTACATCAGCTAATGCCAAGAGAATAACAGCATCATCACAAGTGAGTTTGTTTTATTTAACAAAGCCTTCATATTAACTTGGTCTTTTTATTATTATTCAATTGCCATGGAATTGGATTTGTAAGAATCAAGCTTTAAACTAATTTCGATATATCAAGAAAAAAAATTGGAACCTACAGCTTTAAACTAATTCATTTACCAAAAATTAAATTCTTTTAATGCATGCTTTTGGTTTTTGTAAGGGTACAAAAGAAAAAACATCGTTTATTATATCTTGGTTTCGTAGAAGAACCAAAGTTTTGGGACAAAAATAAAAAGCTAAAAGAACCAAAGATTTGGGACAGAGGAAGTAATATATATTGAGGCTAACCCAAAATAAAAAATATCAAGACTTCATAGTGTGTTTATTTGAATTTGTGTAGGAATGTGGTGACTGCCAAATAGCCATATCTTCTAATCCAATTTCCATAACAAGGCCTCTTACCACTCAGGATATTGATATTAACACTAATGATGATCAAGGTGAAGACTCTCACACCTTTTGTTCAGTTTCACGAAATGACGATGTTGTCATAAAAGTAACATCAATTGTTGAGGAACAATTTTCTGAGGATGTTGAATTTGATGTTCCAGAATCTAAGCTCTCCCCTATCATTCCTTCACCTCAAGAATTTCAAACTCCTTCAATGCTATCCAAAGGTATATATCTTCTACCTTCATTTTGTAGAACTTTGTTTTTTGCTCAAAGTGGACTAAATTATTCTTTCCTTTACTTTCAGGAGATCACCTTTCTCAAAATGTACATGATTTAAGTTCTTCTTTACTTGTCAAGAGTGAGCTTGAGCAACTAGTCTCCAAGAATCATTTGGATTGTGAGAACTTGTCTTTGTTGACTGCTTTCCTTGTTAAAAATCCTTTTGTTCGTTTAAAGGACATTGCACTTAGTAAAAGATACAAGGGATGTGCCTACAATTTACTAGCCGAACTATTGAAATTCCTTGAAACCCATAGTGTGTTGGAAGTATTGGGGCCGTGCCACTCTAAATTTGTGGAGTTATTACAAGATGCGCGCAGCTTTGGTTTTGATAAGGATTGGTTGGATGATGTGGAGAGGCGCCAAGATGCCTTGCAAAAATTATTGGATTCAAAGCAACAGGTTACCAAGGATGTTGAAGTGTTGCGTTTGAAGATAGGCATATTAAGTCAACACGTGGAAGATCTTAAGCAACAATTGACATCCTCTGAAGCTGTTTTGGAGAGTATCATTCAACAAGAGGCAGTTTTAAGTTCCCCTTTCGGGTATTAGATTATATTCCGTCATTGCTACTCTGTTATGCTTTTCATTGTGGGAACCTTTGTACTTCAATATTGTTCATTTCTTGGGTGTAACGTTTCGTCGTTTCTCATCCGAAACTAAAGAGTCTTATTATGTTTGTGTATTGAAAACTATTATTGATTGTTGTATGTTGCATTGATGAAGTTATTTTACTGTATCTTCCATACAATATGATTGGGAAATTGTATTATGTGGTATTATGTGGTAAATCAAGCACGCAAACACCACATCACACCTGTCACTGCTCATGTCTTAGATGAATTTGGCACATTCAAAATATTTTCCAAGGTACTGCACTACCTGAAGATGTACAGTTTGCAGGATCTTTAAGATACAATAGATGAAGATATGAGATATGTTGGTTACATATGATGGATAAACCAAGCCTCTAGGAATCTATATTTGGTTTAATCTCTTTGCAAATGTGAATGGTATTAAAACTCACAGACTCAGAGGGTTGTAGGTATTTCTATTTTTGTAGCAGGTAGCGAGCCGTACTAGTTATTGCACATTAATATTTTATCTTTTCTGCAAGGAACCGCAGAGTTCATGGCATGTGTGTTTTGGAAATTATTACATCTGACTATCCATATAGTGAATGTACAGACCCGGCACATATATACAAGAAAGTGAAATCGTTAAATTACGAATTTGGTTTAAGGTTAAAAGTCATAAGTAAAGGTGGAAATTTAATTGTAAGAAATTTTTCTTAATTTCATTTTTCAAGGTAAGCTGAAAGTGAGTGCTCAATTAAAAAGAGACATTGCTATGTTGCTACAGATTAAGTTTAGTTGATCTATTACATTATAGTAGTATTAAAAAGAGACTCTGAAATTGTATAAAATTCATTAAGTATGATCTAGATGTGTTTTTCCATAACATGAGAGTAATTTTGCTTCCCTGATCTGCTTGTGTTTCTTCATATCTGACATGCATGATGAACCTGTTGTTACCCATCAAAGATACACCTCAAGCACAATGTTTCTCTGTTTCATTGATTCTGTGTTTCTTTGTTCTGATACCTTGTAATAGTTCAATGTTGTGAGAGAAAAAAAATATGAAAATCCATAAAATGAAAGCCAAAAATAGTGTTACCAATAGCAGATGTGGCGGAAATTTGAAGAACGCCTAAAGTTCCCTTTGTGAAATAGGAGAGAGCTTTGCGGAAAAACAGTCCGCATAGTGGCACCCGCATTGACTCCTTAATTTTGTTATATTTAAAAATCTTAAAATTATCTTTTTCCCGTATTGGAACTACATTCACTAGCCGAAACTGGAATAGCGGTCGTTTTTCCCGCATTGATGAATGTCAAACCTTCTCAGGTAAATCATGTAGTATTGTACCACCACATTGTGCATATAAAGCGAAACAAAAGGCATTTCCCTCATTTTGCTAGTATTCTTTTTTGACACTTTGTCAAGGCAGGAGTTGAATTATACTAAAATTTTAAACATCCTTTTAATTTTAATCAGGTTAGTGAAATAAATGTTGAAAAAGGAACTACATCAGCTAATGCCAAGACAAATACATCTTCACAAGTATTATTGTTCTTTTCTTTTCAATATTTAATTACCTTCACAAGTATTATTGGATTCCTTGGTTTTATATTGAAGTAAGCCTATTTCAGACGAAAATATCTATAGCGTGGCTGATCCTATAAATATTAAGAATTCAGCTTATTGTTGAAGTATATGGAATGGTGTAACCAAAACACATCGATCAAATACCTATCCAATTATATACACGTCGACTAAAGGTTATGGTCGTATTACAAGAACACAAAGTCATTTGAAAGGGAATATAGGTAATAAAGAACAACATTCACGTGAAGAAGAAGTAGATTTTTAAAACAATATTTTGATTGTAGATATCTCTCCCTCAAAGTGAGGTTTGCTGGAGGATATTCTGTATTCAGTGCAACAATTATTCTTTCACTTATTAGGCCAACAATGATTCTCTCACCTGTTTTCGACTAAAAACCTTTCTATCTATTTACAATATGTTTTAAGAAAAGGATAAATTTGTAAATTTCATTTTATTTTATAAACCAAATATGAAAAACATGTTTTCATTCGTTTATTGTTTTTGAAACAAAAAATAATCACATCCATCTCCACATTTAAAGGAAGGTTTATTGCAATTCTCTTTCTAGCAATTTACGATTATTCTCACAAAATAAAATAATTTTAGTCGAAGAAAATTTTAGGTGTTGATCGTACCTAATCATACGAATGGCGTCTGGTGCATCGATTTTGAATGCTTGTGAACTCTTGAACAGCGGAGGTGTGTACCTGCAGACATTCGGACGCTTAAGTCAATGAAGAGTAAGAAAGGGGGTTTAGGGTTGAATGATATCGTACATGTGGGTAAACAGTCTCATTATATAGTGTGGCGGCGCAGAAGCCATTTTTAGTGGCACACTGTGGCGCTCGATGGTTACGGATCCAAAGTGCGTAACGTTGAATGATATTTAGGAGCTACATGAATGACTGTGAAAAGTCTCATTCCACTTTGTTTTATCCAGTATGCTACATTAATCCAAACATAACCTTAAGGTTTCAATGGATGAATGCGCGGCCCATATTGTTCCCAAGTGCACTTGGATTCTTTTATTATTTAATGTGAAAATTATTCCTCCCCTAAACATTTTTTCTCTGATTGTTTTTTCTCCCGACTTATCCCTTAGATTTTGTTTTGACCAACACAATCTAAGTAGTAAGTTGTTAGTTTAATTTTTACTCACAACTGCTTATTCCTTAGCTGAAACCAATTAAGCTACACATCCCCCATCTCTCTAGATTAACCAATTGGACGAGAATCGACTAATCCAATGTATAACTTAATCAGTTGGATTAGTCGATCAATCCTTAAAAACGTTGAAGGTAAACTTTATTATAAGAAAGTTTACCTTCAACGTTCTTAAGGATTACCTTCAACGTTCTTATAATAAAGTTTACCTTCAACGTTTTTAAGGATTATTGGCCCATCAACTACGGTAAAATGTAATTTTTTTGTTCACCTTCAGATTGACATATTTCTTTGTAGATGTTTAAATTTTCAAGACTTTTACACTTCTAACAATCCAATTATATTGTAGAATACAATTTTTCATGTTTTTTTTTACCCTGGTAAAAAAAAATCCTGATTTTTTTTAAAGTCTAGTAGTATAAGATGTAACACTTTATTAAAAATAAAAAAATTAATATCTAACTTCAGAATTTTCGAGGATTTGTAAAATATAATTTTTCAGGTGCAAAATAGTAGAAAACTGTGCCTTGCTTGCTTAGCTATATCTATCATGCATCATTCATCACTCACTGAATGTACTTTGCTTCATGGCTCATGCTGTAATAATGTTTATTCTAAGGAGGTTCCTTTCCAGTACCTTACTTTACTTTATTCGATCCCTTTCTTCTTTTTTTCTTTCTTTCTTTGGACTGTAAATAAATTTGTCGCTACAACACAAATGAGTAGTAAAAAAACGTAAAAATAAAAAAAAAGAGTTGTAAAAAATAAAAAAATAAAAAGCAAAAAAACAGTCATAGTCTCTCTTGCTTTTGTTTGCTGTAGAACTTCAATTTCAGATTGGAGAAAAGGGAAGATTGTTCATACGACTGCTGGATATAAGGTAAAATAATTTTAGTGTTTTTATTTTTAATTGAGGAAGAAAAAAATTATTATTAATTAAAATGTCATGAAGGTCAAACTTAAAATCCAAACGAAACCGATGATGACATGTTGGTTTGGTCGTATTTAATCGGATTGACATTTTTAAAAATTTAAGAAACTTAATTTTAAAAACCTAAACAAAACAATTTTTTCTTTCAATTGCGATAGATTTTTTTTCAATACACAATACAACACACACACATGTCTAACTTTGATATATTTATTAAAAATCCTTTGATAAAATAGTTTTGTATAACTGCATTGATTAAATAAAAGAGTTTGATATCCACTATGAAACATTGACAGGAGAGTTGAAGCTCTGAAAGGTCCTATACATGATATGGCAAAGCTCAAACAATTTTCTAGATTCTAGCTGCTGAGAAAGGAAAAGTTTGTTCAAAAGCATGTGCTGACAGCAATAAAAACATTGAGGTAGAGAACAATCTCATGGTCTTTTTTTTATTTGTTACAATTTCTTAGATTTTCTTTTGGTATATGATTTCCATTTTCGTTCTTCACTCCACTTTTCTAAATGATCATTTTCTTCATAACTTGTTTATTATTTTCAAAGATGAATTGGGCATTTATATATCGGCTTGAAGGATCTTCAAATTTAATACTGGATGGACTCCCTGTTTGAACTTTCTCACATATTTGTTTGAAACTTTGAATAAGCTAAAAATAAATTCTTTGATGAAAAGTGTGTCATCATATATCATTGTTCAAAACAGACTCTGAGGTTCATATCAACCATTTTATTTTTCAATACACACACATATGCCTAACATTGATCTACTCAAATTTATTTAGATGGCGAGTTTTCTGACTGATTTAGCGAAGCCGTATGTCGAGAAACTAATAAATGGGGCGATAGCAGAATCAAGTTATATATGTTGCTTCATGTGCATTGCTAAGGATTTTGAAGAAGAAAAGGCTAGGTTGGAAAAAGAAAGGTCAACTGTCAAGCAACGTGTTGATGTGGCAACCAGTAGAGGAGAAGTTGTTCAAGCTAATGCTCTTTCTTGGGAAGAAGAAGCTGATAAGCTCATTCAAGAAGACACCAAAACAAAGATGTCTTTTTCGATTTTGTCCCCATATCATATGGCGATATAAAAGGGGAAAGGAACTGACAAATAAGAAGGAGCAAATGAAAAGATTAATTGAAACTGGAAAGCAACTTTCAATTGGACTCCCTGCTCGTCTTCCAGTTGTTGAACGTTATTCATCCCAACACTATATTCCTTTTAAAAGCAGGGAATCCAAATACAAAGAGCTTTTGGATGCATTGAAAGACGACAACAATTATGTAATCGGGTTGAACGGGATGGGGGGCACCGGAAAAACTACATTGGCCAAAGAAGTTGGTAAGGAACTTGAGCAGTCCAAACAATTTACTCAAATCATTGACACGACACATTTTCTCCTGATATCAAAAAGATTCAAGATGATATTGTTGGACCGTTGGGATTGAAATTTGATGACTGTAGTGAATCAGACCGACCCAAGAAACTATGGAGTAGATTAACCAAAGGTGAGAAGATTCTTCTAATACTGGATGATGTGTGGGGAGATATAAATTTTGTTGAAATAGGGATTCCACAAAGTGGCAATAACAAAGGCTGTAGAATTCTTGTAACCACGCGCAATCTCTTGGTGTGTAACAAATTCGGATGCAGTAAGACAATCCAACTTGATCTTTTATCTGAAGAAGACGCATGGATCATGTTCAAAAGGCATGCTGGTCTACATGAAATTTCAACTAAATATTTGCTTGACAAGGGCCGAAAAATTGCAAATGAATCCAAAAGGTTACCAATTGCAATTGCTGCTATCGCCAGTAGTTTGAAGGGCATACAACGTCCGGAAGAGTGGGAATGGGCCTTAAAATCCTTGCAGAAACATATGCCAATGCGTGATGTTGATGATGATCTGGTTAAAATATATAAATGCTTGAAATTTAGCTATGATAATATGAAGAATGAGAAGACCAAGAGACTCTTCCTCTTGTGTTCTGTATTTCGAGAAGATGAAAAAATTCCTACCGAAAGGTTAACCAGACATGGCATCGGAGGAGGCCTTTTTGGGGAAGATTATGTCAGCTACGAAGATGCTCGAAGTGAAGTTGTTCTATCCAAAAATAAACTCTTAGATTCTTGTTTGTTGTTGGAGGCCGATCAAAGCAGAGTGAAAATGCATGACTTGGTTCGTGATGCAGCCCAATGGATAGCGAACAAAGAGATTCTAACAGTGAAGTTGTATGATAAGAATCAAAAGGCAATGATTTAAAGGGAGACAAATATTAAATATTTGTTATGTGAAGGCAAGCTTAAGGATGTGTTGTCCTTTAAGCTTGCTGGTTCCAAGCTTGAGATTCTAATTGTCAATGTGCATAAGGATGGAGATTGTCACGATGTGAAAATCAAAGTCCCGAACTTATGTTTTGAAAATATTACGGGTCTTCGAGTTTTTCATTTAATCCCTGATCATTATTCTCTACTAGCTCTATCATTACCTCATTCAATTCAGTTGTTGAAGAATATTCGATCGCTTCTCTTTGCGAAAGTCTATTTGGGTGACATCTCTATTTTGGGAAACCTTCGAAGCCTTGAGACTCTTGATTTGGAAGGTTGTAAAATTGATGAATTGCCTCAAGAAATCACAAAACTAGAGAAATTTCGATTGTTGAACTTGGAATGTTGTGGAATTGCAAGGAATAATCCATTTGAAGTGATTAAAGGATGCTCATCACTTGAAGAGTTGTATTTCAGAGGTAGTTTTAATTATTTTAGCCGAGAAATAACTTTCCCTAAATTGCAAAGGTTTTATATCGAAAGAAAATTCAGACCAGTGAATGAATTATCATCAAAGTGTGTGTCTCTTGGAGACATAGATTAGCTTTTCCTATCTGAAACAACACTCAAGTATTGTATGCAAGAAGCAGAGGTTATTAGACTAAGAAGAATCGAGGGGGGATGGAGAAATATCATACCTGAGATTGTTCCTTTGGATCAAGGTATGAATGAGCTAGTCGAGCTCACTTTAAGATCCATTTCACAATTAAAGTTCCTCATTGACACTAAACATACTGAATCTCAAGTATCAAAAGTCTTCTCCAAGTTGGTTGTACTAGATCTTAATGAATTAGAAAATTTGGAAAAATTGTTCAATGGTCCTCTTTCCTTTGACTCTCTGAACAATTTAGAGAAGCTGTCCATCTATAATTGTAAACATTTGAAAGCTTATTTAAGTGCAACCTAAACCTATTCAATCTAAAGAGTGTGGAATTGGAAGGATGCCCGATGTTGATCTCCCTATTTCAACTGTCAACTGCTCGAAGCCTAGTGTTGTTGGAGACATTGAAAATAATTGATTGCAAGCTTCGTGAAAACATAATAATAGTTGATGCTGATAATGATAACACAAGTCAAGGCTCAATGTTTCCGAAACTGAAAGTTCTTAGTATTAAGACCTGTCCAAGAATTGAAATAATACTTCCGTTTCTCTCTGCTCATGATCTTCCAGCTCTAGAGTCCATCACAATAAGGTGTGATAAGTTGAAATACATATTTGGCAAAGATGTCAAACTTGGTTCCCTCATAGAAATGGATCTTGATGGTTTACCAAATATGATTGACATTTTCCCAGAATGTAATCATACAATGTCCTTGTCCATTAAGAAGCCATCTTCCATTTCTGAGTCAGAAGAACAATCAGAGCAATCAAATGCAATATGTTTTCATGGACTGATATATATTGTTGTGGTAAAAAATATGGGCACAACAAATTGAGGAGTACTAAAGTCCCATTGGTTTCCGAGGAGCAACCGCAGGACAACTTAACGGTAACACAATATGTTTTTTATACTTTTTTAATGAGAAACTATTGATACATTTCTTTTAGCGAAATACTATTGATGCATTTTATTATAATAAAAAAGAAAGGAAAAGAAACCTTAGATACATTTGTTTTATTAGATATTTATAGTGTCGTAGTCGCATATTAAACATCCTAAGGTTGAAGGTTACTGTTAATATAATAGCAAATTACTAAATACCAAAAAGTGTTCACAATACATTTTTTCGTATCAATTAATAGTGTATGAATCGGTATTTATTTAACTTGCACTTTTTATTTGGATTTACATAATTGAAGGAATCAAGTTCATATTGTCTTAACACATGGGAACGTGCTCAATGTTTTTCAACACAATCAGATATCTTGTGCAATGTAAAAAAGATTACACTGAGCTATGTTTCGAAGATTAAATCGATATTTATCCTATCTACTGCTCCAAGATTGGAAAGTTTGAGAGTTTGGAACTGTGATGAATTGAGGCACATTATAACAATAGACATTGGAGATCATCATGACATCACTAGTGGCAATAACTGGGGCACTGTCTTCCCAAAATTAAGAAACCTCGTTGCTGTAAATTGCGTGCAATTGGAATACGTAGTTGGATTGAAGCACATTATAACAGACACGGGAGATCATGATAACACTGGTGGCAATAACTAGGGCACCATCTTCCCAAAATTAAGAAAGCTCTTTGTTCAAGATTGCTTGCAAATTGGAATACATAATTGGACACGATCGTGATGATCATCAAAACCACACTGAGATTCATCTTCATCTTCCAGCAAATGCTCTATCTTCTCAATCTGCCAAGTTTAGTCGGAATGTGTCCCAAACAATATCGCACCACATTTCCACCTTTGAAATATCTTACACTCCAAGAATGCTCGCAGGTTGCTTTCAAATCAATTGGTGATTTCATAACTCATCATTCGACAACAATATCTGTGAGCGGTACAATCATCAAGGTATCCATCCTTATTTCTATACATCTTTGTTGATTGTGAATCTAATCAACTTTCACGATTTTGATCTCATCAAATTCAGTTATTTCGTTATCATAAAAAAAAATGCAACTTTAATCCCTACAAAATTATTTTGTAAACAAGTTTAGTATCTACTTTTAAGTCAACATATATTTTTAAATGATTTGTTTATAACAAATGAAGAACAAAAAAATATATTATAATTTACTAAAAAAGGTAGGGTCTATCTTTGGATTAGATTCATATTAGATGGGTCCATATTAAATTTTAGAAAAATAAATAATGGGTTCACCTTTGTGAGAACTCTTATTTATAGAGAAGAGAAATCAAGTGATTCCCACTTGAATGCAAACCATGATCATGATAGTTACCTCTTGAGTTATTATTTGCAGATCATGTGATATGAGCCACCACACACTTCACATTTATGCTTCGTTGGCAAGTAGTTTTTCGAATTGAGGTCTTGATATAACACATGTTTAACATGTTTCCCACTATTTGGCCATGTAGGAAGAACACATCGTTTCCCTTACACAGTCATGTTTTGCTAGCCCTCTTCTTTGTCGATCTGCATTTATTGTTGATCCCTTTCGCATCTCTTCAAAAAATATCACTTTATGTTGACTCATGATTCTTTTTGACAAACTTTAATTTACACCATTAACACCTACTTCTCTTGACAAATTACTTCTTTGAACTCCAATATCACCCGAAAAATTTGGACGGAAGAAGGTGTGAGGAATAGAATGAAATAAGTCTTCTATATATGAATCCCAGGTTTGAATACGGGTCACAACATTCACCCTCCCCATGTGTGTGTTTATTTGAGTATGTGTTGGCCACTAGATAAAAAAAAAACTTACTAGCCCTTAAGGGAGGGTACTCAAGTACTTATCACAATTCCTCCCTTGAACATGTATCCAATTTTAACTTTTGGATTGTACTTTATTACTCTTATGTTATTTTTTATTTTTTATTATCCAATTGTGAGTTTGAATCAACACTCTAGTATATCAAATATCACAACAGCCTTTTACCATCTCTATTGTACTTTGGTATTCTTATTATATGCATGTGTTTATTTCCCATTCATTTACTGTAGGAATTGAGCGGGAATGTGGAGCATTTTATCGCTTTGAAAAGTCTCCGGGTAGATAACTCCAAAATAGAAAGTATCTTTTGTCTCAATGAAATAAGTGAACAACAACTAAACTTTGCTTTGGAAGGCATTGATTTGAACATTCTGCCTAGGATGACATGCCTTTTTGTGGGTCCCAAAAATTTGGTTTCCCTCCAAAACCTTACGGAATTAAAAATCATGCGATGTGAAAAATTGAAAATTGTTTTCTCCACTTCAATAATAAGGTGTCTACCGCACTTACTTAAGATGAGAATCGAAGAATGCAAAGAGTTAAAGAATATTATTGAAGATGATTTGGAGGATAAAAAATCCTCAAAGACATGCTTCCCAAAGCTAGGAACACTTGTTGTAGTAATGTGCAACAAGTTGAAATATGTCTTTCCAATCTCCATATGTAGACAGCTTTCTGAGCTAAATTATCTGATCATAAGAAAAGCAGCTGAGCTAGAGGAAATATTTGTCAGTGAAGGTGATGATCTGAAAGTGGAGATTCCAAATCTAAAATTTGTAGTATTTGAAAATCTACCAAGCCTTTATCATGTAAATCTACCAAGCCTTTATCATGTCCAGGGAATTCAATTTCAAGCTGTAAAACATCGTTTCATAAAGAATTGTCAAAAACTCTCTCTGGCTTCAGCATCAACAGCAGACTTCGAAAATGATATTTTTGGTTTATATTATAGCAAGTTTGGCTACGGTACACACTCTATCCAATATTTTTAAAAACTATTACATGTCGGCCGTAAATAATTACATATCATGCAATAATATTTAGACCATTGGATTTAAGGATGATTTTCCCTTAAACTCATCTCTAATAAATTATACCTATTGAAGCTTCTAAACTATGAGTTGGTGGAGTGACCTTTCTAATACAAGCCTTAATTCGATATAAATATAGATATGGTAAAACTTTAATTATAAAACAAATAGATAAACATTATTGTACATCTTTGAACTTGAAAATGACGATTTACTGTTGAAAATGGACGTTTTGATTTGATTATTATTATTATGAGATAATGTATATTGATGTTATTAATCGCTATAATATTTTGCTACAGAAAAGCAATTCTTCCGGGATGTGACGAAGCTATTCTAGCAATTACATGATGAGTCCAAAGGCCTTGATACTTGTAATGAATATCCAAGTTTACAAATCACTGAAGTTCAAGCATCCGGACACGAGTTTACTTCTTCACAGGTCAATACTATTCTATTTATTCAAGTTAACCACAATGCAATGTATTTGTATCAAACATTTTATTTTTGATGCAGAAAGAAATGGAACAAACACTAGAGACAAAGCATGAATTTGTTGAAAATGTTCCTCAACAAGAGATGCCATCAGTAATATTCCTTTCCAAACATATACATATATACTAGTCTAGTAATGAACTAATTCAAATGTCCTTACTACAGGAGTTGATGAATGAACAAGAAATGGAGCAAAAACGTCTACGTGGAGAAACTGATGCTACCGTCAAACCTTCTCAAGAAAATAATGTAATATAGTACCACCTCATTGTGCATATAAATCTAAAAAAGAAACATTAAAAATATGTTGCAACTAATTTACATTTTCATGTTATGCAATCAGTTGGAGGGTTCAACTTCAGAAGAAAAAAAATGGAGCATCAACTTTGTTGACCATTTTCTTTTATTCTTTTTTACACTTTGTCAATACAGGTTAGCAAAATAAGTGTTGAAGAAGGAACTACATCAGCTAATGCCAAGACAAATACATCTTCACAGGTCTTCTTCTTACAAGTATTATTGTTCATTTTTTTAATATTTAATTGCCTTGGGAGTCTACTGCTTTTGATATTTGGGTTCTTTGGTTTTATATTTTTTTCTATAATGAAGTAAGCCTATTTCAGACGAAAATATCTATAGCGTGGCTGATCCTATAAATATTAAGAATTCATAATGATATCATTGTTTTATTTGAATTTTGTAGGAAGAAGGTGACAGCCAAAGAGCAATAGCTTCTACTTCAATTGCCATAACAACCACTCAAGATGTTGAAATTTGGCAGGAAACTAGTAACACTAATGATGATCAAGGTGAAGAATCTTTGGATCGGTTTTATTTTCTTAAGTTACGTCATCGCTCTTTCCATTTTGAAGTTTAACTCTCTTCTTTCCCACCTTTTGTCAGTTTCTCTAAATGATGACGATGACATGAAAGTAAGATCAAATATTGAGCAACAGTTTCCTAAGGATGATGAAATATTAGTTTCCAAATCAATACCCTCTTCTATTGAATCTCAGTGTCCTTCAAACCCTACTGAAGGTATTTTATTGCATCATTTTTTTTAATTAATTTTCTAGTGCTCAAATATGCATAAACATTCTTTCCTGTACTCTCAGGGGACCCTTCTCAAAGAGATGAAGATTTAAGCTCTTCTTGCATTGTCACAAGGGAGCTTGGAAATCTAGTCTCCAAGAATCATTTGGCTATTGAGAAATTGTCTTTGTTGACTGATTTTCTTGTTAAGCATCCTTCAGTTCTGCTAAGGGACACTTCATTGAGTTGCAGATACAAGGGTTATGCCTACAACAGCCTAGCAGAGCTATTGAAATTCCTCCAAACCCATAGTGTGTTGGATGTGTTAGGTTCAAGCCAATCTGAATTTGTTGAGTTATTACAAGATGTGCGCAAATGTGGTTTTGATAAGAAATGGTTGGATGATGTTGAAAAGCGCGCTTTGTTTCCTGGTTTACAAGTCTCTCAAGATGCATTTCAAAAATTGTTGGACTCAAAAGACATTTTGACTCAACATGTGGAGGATCTTAAGCATCAAGCTGTTTTGCAGAGCATCACTCAACAAGAGGCACACGTTTTACAAACACGGGGTGCTTTAAGTGATCCTATTGGTTATTAGACTATTTTTTTTCCGTTGCATTCAAGCTGTTCCCTGCTTTTCTTTATCCTTGAATATTTTATTTATTGCTCGAACATACATTTATATATCAACCAGAACCTTACAATTGCAGTCAGCAAAGCAATGCCTTCATTTTGTTTGCATTTAATTGTAATAATCTCTTAGCAAAAAATGTCGGGTCTGAATGCTTCGATTCAATCGGATACTGTTTAGAAAACCATCATTGTCACTATCCAGTTTGGATTTTCTTAAATGACCAGCGGAAACTAATGAGTTCAGAAGGTAAAATTGAAAAACAGTAAATATTGTTTGTGACATGTAAGAATTCTAGGTTCAGTGAAATGTAACTTCCCTTGTATGCACGTCAGACCTACAATTATGTCTCAACCAGAATCATGCAATTGGAATCTAGCCAAAGCAAGGCTTACATTTTGTTTGCTTTGAAGTGTACTAATATCTTTGCAAAAAAATAAATATATAAATCTTCGATCAATTACCATCTAGAACAACATCATTGTCATAATCTGGTTTGGATTTTCATATACCAAAATTAGAATGTGCTCGCCCTTGTCCTTTATAGCATAATACCAAGCAAAGTTCAGTTCTGCATCAACTCTTGAAATGCAATAGTTTCTTTATCGGTATAGTAAAAGCCTATAAGCAACTCTGTGGCAGTAGCATCCATTATTTAAAGGTACTTTCTTGACCTTAAAACATCACGTATTCGCAGCAATCACTAAACAAAAATGTTATGAGAACATGTATTGGATTAAACATCAATTCTTTTCCATTTCTAAGCAAGCCTTCAGCATCATCAAACAATCCTTCTCTACACATACCTCCAGTCATTATATAAGTATATGAATCGAATCTCAGCCCTTTAACAAGAAAACGAGTCAGAACATCCCTTGTTTCACTCAACGAAAATAACATTTAATTAAACAGTCCAAAACAACAGCACAAGTCAAAAGATTAGGAACCATACCATATTCATTGTAAAGAACTCTTTAGCAGCTAAAGGTTTACCAACTTCACAAAACCCACCGGTTAAGGTGAATAAAATCAGAGTTGAGGGTTAAAATCCCGCTGCCTGCATACTGTAACATCCCTGCAAATTGAGCTATACTGACACTTTGAGACACATTTAAATCAACCGTATTTCTATGTCAAATTAAAAATTATACTAAACAAAATATTTAAATAAATCATTTTTATGTAATAAAATCATTGTGAATTTTAACTTTATCAATGGCCATAAAATATAGTTTGTGGCATACACGGGTGGAGTAATTTATAAGTTCGTTTTCCTTCTAAGTTCTCTTGAAAACATAGATTATTGAACTTGAACAAGTTTACAATTGCAAGCAACAATTCTTTTGATGTGATTCGCGGATGCTCATCCCTTGAAGAGTTGTACTTCAGATATAATTTCAATGATTTTTGCCGAGAAGTAACTTTCCCTAAATTGCAAAGGTTATATATCGATGGATATTCAGGTTCAGAGGATATCGATGGATATTGGAGTCCAGAGGATGATTTATCGTTGAGGTGTGTGTCTTTAGTAGACAATGAGGAGGTTTTCCTATCCGAAACAACACTCAAGTACTGTATGCAAAAAGCAGAGGTTCTTAGACTAAAAAGAATCGATGGGGGCTGAAGAAATATCATACCTGAGTTTGTTTCTCTGTATTTCATTTCACAACTACAATGCCCCGTTGACTCTAAGCATATGTATCAAAAGTCTTCTCCAAGTTGGTTGTACTACGACTTTGGAACCTAGAAAATTTGACAGAATTGTTCAATGGTCCTCTTTCCTTTGATTCTCTGAACAGTTTAGAGAAGTTGTCCATCATGGATTGTAAACATTTGAAAAGATTATTGAAGTGAACACTAAACCTATTCAATCTAAAGAGCGTGTCGTTGGAAGGATGCCCGATGTTGATCTCCCTATTTCAACAGTCAACTGCTGCGAGCTTTTTAAAAACATAATAATTGATGAAAGAAAAGGGGAGGAATCAAGATATGAAATAGTTGATGATAATGAAAGCACAAGTCGAGGGTCAATGTTTCAGAAACTGGAAGTTATTAGTATTGAGAAATGTCAAGGAATTCAAATAATATTTGCCGTATCTCTCTGCTCAGGATTTTCCAGCACTAGAATCCATCACAATAAAAAGTTGTGATAAGTTGAAATACATATTTAGTCATGATGTCAAACTTGGTTCTCTCGAAACAATGGAGCTTTTTGGCACACCAAATTTGAATTGTGTTGGCTATGAACTTGTCAGAGTCTAAAGCTAAACAAAGTTCAGTTCAGAGTCTGAAATATATTCTGAATGCAACGGATAAATAAAACACAAAGAGAAACACAAAGCAATTTATACTAGTTCCTCTCATAAACCAATAGTAGTGTAGTCTTTTTGCACTTCCAAGAGATTTTCACTATAATTACTAAAAATTACAAATGTTCAAGCACACAAGCAAGAGACTTATCATGTCCAATCATACAAGAAAGACACTAAGAGACTTGTAATGCTCAAGCTCATAAGCAAACTTCTGACAATCTAACTTAATTAAATAAAAGATTGTTTGTGATTTACACTTGATATACATTTAGAGCCGTAACATTACAATTCAGAATGGACTCGTAAGACTTAAGAATTTTTAAGATATAAATTTTGTAAGAAATTTTAAGTGATTATGCGCTATTAATGACAGTCAGTATAAGATAGGAAATAGTTTATTTTATCTTATCACTTTGGTGAAAAGAAAACAAGGGTTGTGGAGAGATGAGACAAAGAGACATAGCGAGAAGAACCTAAAGAGAAATTTCACCGTAGGAAATCATCAATTTCGCAAAAACTAGAGGTATGGAGGGAGTTTTTATTCATCATAAGGGTTGTATATTCATGTGGGTAGTGAAGGGTTGTTAATTTTTGTTGTTTTCTCATTCCTTTGATGAATCTATGATTAAATTTGTGTTCTCTTTTGCCGAAATTATATGTTTGATTTTTCATAAACTTGTGATGTTTTCATGATTAAAATATAGTTTTGTTTATTATTATAACCTTGAGAACTTCTATTTTATTATTAGAGTTAATTCCAATTGTTATTATTTTTAATTGCCTCATTGTTTTCTATTTCCGTATTCCAATTTCTTTTCAATTCCAATACATATTATTTTCGTTTGCTTGCTGATGCTATATTATTTAATTCTAATATATTACTATTGTCGTTCATGCCAATTTGCTGCTACACTGTTCAATTCCAATTCCAATTCCAATTCCAATTAAGATATACACATGGCTTGTTTTGTTTTCTCAATTTTAATTGCCATGAAATTAGCACTATCAGTATTAATTTGGCACGTAGTTTAAACGCCAATCATGATTTGTTTTTGTTTTCAATTGAGACACGATTGTCGAACTATAACAGAACATGGTCAAATATTTTTCAGCATAGTACATTAATATTTGATTTAGATATAAACACTAAGAAAGGTAACTATTGTTACTAGTACTAGTATCATGTACGTATCTTTTTTTTAAGTCATATAACTGATTTTAAACTTAATAACAATGATGAGTTATTTAACGAAGTTTAATTGATGAATTATTTGATCAAGTGTAAATTGTGAATTATTTGATAATGGAAAATTGATGCGTTATTTAATGAAGTATAACTGATGAATTATTTGACTAAGTGTAATTTGTGAATTATTTGATGATGTGAAATTGATGTGTTATTTAACGATGTGTAATTGATGTGCTATTTAACGATGTTCTATTTGACGATGGTGCTAATTAAAGATGTGTATGTATCGAGTCATATAAAGAAATGCATTGTCGACTCATTACTTGGTGTTCATACATTCATGGTCAGTCCTATTTAACGATGTTGTATTTGACGATGGTGTGGACAAAATCAGTAACACACCTCTAATGTCCAAAATATTTGACGATGGTGATAGGTTTGGTACCACATGCATATAGAGTCGAGTTAGGGACATTGCATACATAACTGCAGGTCTATTTGAAGATGTGTAATTAAAAGATGTGTGATTTAGAGGCGTGTAATTATTTAAAGATGTTATATTCAATGATGTGCTTCAATATAGTTGTGTGTGAATTATCTGTATTTTGCTAGATGTCTTTTTGATATTCTTAAATATTGTTGATGCTCACATGTTATTATAAGATGTTGACTGATGCCTATTGATTTTATTAAATGAAGGTACATATTTAAATGTGAATATTATCTGATTGTGATGTATACATGCCTAAATGTAATTGAAGTGTTCTTTTATCTGGATCTATACATGTGTTTATGCATTTCTTATGTTGAATATATTCTCACCCTCTAGTGGCGGATTGGGGGCATGCACCCTTGTGGTGTAGATTTGCAGGAAGAAGATCTTAATAGCAGTGAGTCTTGGAGGATGGCATTGGAGCCTTCTCCTTTTTGTCTATCGCTTTTAGGAGTTTTATTGAGTCGAAACTCTGATCAGTAACACTAGGGACTGGGGATTCTTTTTATTTTAGACTCTATTTTAGAATTGTTTTGAATTTAGTTTTGGTGTTGAAATTGTGATGTGACATGTACTTTAAAGTTTTTGAAAACGATTCCACTGTAATGTTTTTAATTTGAATGAAGTACTTTTGATTAAAAAAAAAAAGAGAAAAAAAGAAGAAGTAAGTGGAAAAATAGTTATTAGAGTAGTTAAATAGATTGAGATACAATAAATCAAAGTATTAGTGGAAAAATGTATAATTAAAGCATAGAAGCTTTCCAACTAGAGTTGATGAGAGACAAAATGTTGAGAGAGGTGTTATGATGGAAATTCTAATATTCTCTCTCTCTCTGAAAAACCACCGTAACTACTTTTCTCCGGCGACCTAACTACCCACCGGCGTAGTTGTTGTAGCCTTTTTGACTCCTTTTCACGGCGTTCTCTCTCTCATACACGGTGTTTGTCCCTTGCTTCTCCTTTCCCCAAGGTTTTTTCTTCAATTTTCGCACTTTTAAGTGGTGTTCTCACATTCGTGGTTTCACTTCGGTGAACCATCAAAGCTTCTTCTCCAGTGATACTCTTTCCTTTCCCTCTGAATCATGGTTTGTCCCTGGCCATTTATAGCAGCTCTAGACTCAACAGTGACCACGACGACGAAGTTGCCAGAATCTGGGAAATCTTTTGCCCAGGCTCTTTTTGGTACCTCTTCAGGTGATACTTTTCTGACAAATTTACCCCCTAAGGTGATTATGGGAGATTCGGTTCGTGTTAAGATCTCACAAGCTGCGTACGAATCAGGCCTAGCTGCGTGTAGATTCAACCTCCATGGTCGTTTAACTCTTCACAAAGGGGATACTCCATTAACAACTCTTGCTCTGAAATCTAAGCTCAACAATTTATGGCCACAATTGCAGAATTGGAATATAATTCCTCTTGGCAAGGGCTTTTTTGAGTTTAATTTCAATTCTTTAGAGGATATGAGGAAAATCTGGGCCATTGGAGTTGTGAATTTGAAACCTGGGTTTATGCGTTTCTATTGCTAAATAAAGGACTTCACACCCAAAGCTCAGGCACAAACACACGCACAAATCTGGGTTAGGTTAATGCAACTGCCTCAAGAATATTGGGGAAAACAAACAATCTTTGAAATTGCCTTTGGCTTGGGCACCCCCCTTACAATTGATGATGCAACACAAAACAGGAGATTTGGGCTCTTTGCTAGAGGGTTAATTGATGTTGATTTGAGTAAGAAAATGTACGAATCTGTGATTATTGAGAGGGAAGGTCATGCTTTGGCCATTTTGGTTCAGTATAAGAGGCATCCATTGTTCTGTGCTCACTGCAAATCCATAGGTCACAACATTCAATCTTGCTCCAAACTGCATGTTGATGCCAATGCTCAAGCCAGCAAGAAAGCTCGTAATATGTCCCACAAAGTCCAGTTCAAATCTAATTTGTTCAACAAGAAGAATGTTCAACTTTCTGTTCATAAATCTGCTAAAACAAATAATGTTGAACAGGCTCAGCTTCACAATGTAGCAGTAGGTAATAAGCCTGCTCAGGTATTGATCCACACTGAACATCAGGAGGATACTTTTGATTCAGCTAATGACTTTGAGGAAGAAGAATATGTTGCTCAAGACATCAATGAATCTGGAGTACACAACACTGCACATCATGCAGATGTTCAGACTAAGACTAATGAAGATAGACTGAACATCACACTTCACAACTCATTTGAGTTGCTTGAAAATGATGTTGAGCCTATTACAGGGGAGGCTAAGTCAAGTGACAAGGACTCTACTCCCATTACATTGGATATGCAAATGGATAAAAATCCAAATATGAAGGAACAGTCCCTAGGGAAGGGAATCTTGGATCATAGCAGAAACATAGAGGTGCCTGCTATCATTGATAGGCAATGTGCTCTCATCACTACTCCTATTTTTTATGATAATATAACATTGCAGCCTGTCATTACTCTTATAACAACTACTGATGAGATTTTGGGACCAGACAAGAGGAAAATGCAATTTACTGTTGGCCCTAAAAACATGTATGCTGCATGTTTGAAAGATGGTAAAGCTTTGAGCAAACTTTTGGGGGTTGAACCAGACACTGATACTATCACCACTACTGATGAGGTGTTGGTCCTTGCTAAAGGAAAGGTGCAAGTTTCTGGTGGATCTAAGAATGTTTCTGCTGCTAGCATGAAAAGTGTGCAAAATTTGAGTAAGTCTCTGGGAGATGAGGTAGACACAGACCCTGCAACTGATAGCACTATGGAACAAGATACCGACTTTGAAAATCTAATAGCTACTTTAAAATTTCCTCCTGATGCCGATAAGTATTTAAACACTCCTTTGGAGATAGGCAAGTTTACAAAATCTGACAGGAAGTCTAGAAAACATAAGAGTCTTAATGGAAAAGGTTCTGGTGGCATCACAAGTAGTGAGCACATCCAAACTCGATCCAAAAAGGGTGTAATTAAAAGCAATCCCAAATATGTTTGAGTCATGAGATGTTTCATTTTACCTTTTTGTA
>Ga0228711_1002638_pt1 | contig 27705 bp, 13 predicted proteins | sample MedpolnodulmetaG_2_FD_177996 | JGI IMG/M metagenome (GOLD analysis project Ga0228711, IMG submission 177996) | Root nodule microbial communities from Medicago polymorpha collected in Santa Monica, California, United States - brown nodules | ecosystem: Host-associated > Plants > Roots > Nodule... | reverse complement strand
TTTGAGATTACATTTTAGTGGAACTCTCCTTGGAAGTGCAAGGAGGACAGGACTACTTCCGGTTTGTGGAAGGAACCTGTATAATTGCTTGTGTTCTTTCTTCTTCTGTTCTTTACATTATCCACTGCACATAGACTCTGAACTACTTCAGACTCTGAACCTGAGGACAGTTATCTAGAACGTAAAAGAAAAAGTTTCCAAAAACACAATTCAACTCCCCCTTCTTGTGGTTTTTCTCACCTTCAACACTAATTAAAGATTGACAATTAAAATATTATTCTTTGAAAAAATATTTCAATTTTTAATGAATTGAAGATACAAATTTTTATAAAAACATATCGTTTAAAATTCTTAGAGTGTCTTTGAAACATTCGTTAACATTTCTCACTTTTATATTATGGAATTTAAATAATCAAAGGGCGGCATTTTTTAGTAGCATATATGGTGAGTGATTAAGTGATGTATGAATTATTACTTTAGTGCAAAAAAGTGCTAATAATTTTACGTTTGACAATTTGTTCTTTTGTTTTCTTCAAAGGCGTTTGACAATTCGTTGAACTTTAACAATCACATTGTTGTTATTTAAATGTAAACTATAATCCCCACCTTCACTATTAAAATATGAAAAATATTGGATATATATAAACACATTTATGAGGTGACATTTTACATTATCAATATCTTATAATTTTGAATAAGATGTGGTGTATTGTCTTTGAACTCTCCATCAAGTGGTAATAGACTCTTATTCGATTTAAAAAAGGTTATTGATGTTTCAATGTATATGATAGTCTCACATCGATTATAAATAACTGAAATATTAAATATGGTATCTCGGTCTCTTGTGTTTCTCCTTACACTTCTCCAAACTCTCCACCACATATAAAATATGTATCTAAATGTTTAAGGAGAATATAGTTCATTTTTAGCCAATGAAAGTTACCTCATATGTTATAAATAATTAAAATACTCACTCATATGACATTAAAAATTGAAAGGTGGTTTTATACTTTCAATCGAATTTGCGTGTAAAGTTAAACGTACGAGAGGCTTTTTGTAAGTTTGTTTCATTTGGCTTTAGCAGCCAAAAGGTGACTAATACCTTGCATATTCAATATTCCCCGGCACTCGATTTGGCTTCTTTCATCTTTTCCTTTTTGGTTGCTCATGTGGATTTGTAAAGTACTTTGTCCTGTTCAAAATTTATGAATGGGCATATTATTGTTTGTTTTAAGCAAATGGGAAATTTATACAACATAAGGCATCAACAAGGACGGATCTAGGATTATATTTTTCAGTGTGACTAGACACTTTTATAAAGCTTGTTAACATTTTCTTTATAAAAATAAGATGATCGCATGTAGACAATTGCTCTTATGAATCAATCGAAGGTGTTAATCGATTAATATGTTAATTAATTTATTAAGAGATTATGTTTTGAGGTAAGATTGATATATAATTTTCAAGTAGATCTTTGATCCTAACTCATACTTTTATGGAGTTTGTTCTGATCAGAACTCAAATTAATCAATGGAGATAAAGGATTTCATAATGATGGTAGATTACAATGAATAATGCTTCATGATGGAGGTTTTTGGTCGGAATCTCTGATGTAGATTATGTTTGATAGTAGGGATGTATGTACCTGGAAACATTCATATACTCAAGTGAGTATATGATTGAGGTGGGTGACGGGTTTAGACTGAGGTGGTATTGGGCCTAGGCCAGTCCAAGAATCCATTCACAAATAGTAGACCTCTAATCGATTATCTTCACTTTTAAATCATAGTTTTGATTAGAATGTTGACACTGCCTATGGGATGAATACTCCACAAACAGAGGTTTTTGCCCAAAATATATGGCAAATTATGCATAGGGATGAGAATAGTTCAGACTAACCTACATAAACGTACAAACTAAAGGTGCTCATATGAAATAAGTTTTTAAACAGGCTAGCATGTCATATCTGGTTTTCAAAAGGTCAAGCCCAGGCCTTAAAATTTTTGACAGCTCATACTCATGTCTGATTGTCTTGTATCTGCAAACACTCTAGCGCTCAAGTGAATATATGATTGAGGTGGGTGAAAGGTTTATATTCAGGGATAATTTGATAGGTAATGATATGAAACTTATAATTTATGATGGAGATGGTATCAGGTTTGTGTCAGTCTACTTAAACACAATAGTCCCCAGTCATTATCTTCACTAAAAAAAAATTGAGTTTGGATAAGAAAATTGGAGTCGTTTGTGGGAACTGGGAAGAATGCTTCATGAATGTAGGTTTTGGACCGCAATTTATAGCATAAATGTTGATCTATGGTGAGATGTATGTTTTGGACCAAAGTTTATCACGTAAATGTTGGATCTATATTGAGATGTACATGCAAATATTTTGACGCTCAAATCAACATGTAAAACTTAAATGATGTGGTATAAGATTTGGAGACCGCCGAAAAGTCCACTCTAAAACATAGTCGTATGTGTATTTTTATTTTTTTTAGGGATAGTTGTATGTATATTTGTTATTGCTTTGTCTTGTAAAAAAAAAGTGTATATATCACATAAAATACATAATTTTGCGTTTGATTTATAGATAGATCAAGTAGCAACAACAAAAATCATGAAATTTAACTTCACAATTAATAAAGAATTTCTAGATGGAATGACCTAGAATTTCTAAACCGCTGATTGGATCACGTGAATGTTATGTCAGAGCTGTCTGGCCTCTCCAATTTGATTGTCTGTCAAACAATTAAAAAAATACTCTTCCATTTTTAAATAAAATAAAATAAAATTTTGGTAATAATAAATGATAAATACAACAAAGAGGTCAAATAGACATGTTTGAACTTGAAACTTGGACGGCCCTTGGTTCTGTAGGGTACAGCCACTATTTCTACTAATTGGGGGGGTTGCTATGGCCTTGTTCTACTGCTTCTGCATGTGCACCACCATCAACTATACATGTTTGATATTGGTCAAACCCTAATAAGTAGGGTTCATGTCCTCAAGTGCACAAAAACAATGAGTCCAATTGGTTCCCATGGTACAAAATTTTGTGGACCCTTTGTAAGATCTTCAGCAACAGCCAACTTGTTGATAAACAAATACCATTTTCCTTATATAATAGCATGTTGTACGATTGCAAAAAGATGGTAGTGGCTGGTTTATAGATAGATTAAAAAAAATCGAGTAATTTAATATGATTAAGATTGATTTTATACTTTTTTTTGTTTGTAAAAGGATTGATTTTATACTAGTTGTTTGTGATATGGGAAATTTTTAATTAAAAAGAGTTGGTATAAGTGGATGATTTGGTTTAGATTTATTTTAAATTGAGTTGAGAATCAATTTTGTGTGCAATTTTTTTTGACAAACTGATCATAAGTTAGGTGAGGATGTTATACTATTTTTTTTTAAATGGATGTAATACTTATTTTCATGATAGTTACATGTAATACTTATTTAAAAATAATAATTGATAGTTACATGTAATATTATTTTATTTATATCAACAATTATATTAATTAGTTTATATTATCTCTCTACAGCAACAACCAAGCAGCCTTTTTTTAGATAGACGAAATGGCAAAGCCATTATAAACTCACACACACAAGTGGAGGTACCGGAGTTCGAACCCCGGTCATGACATCCGGCCTAACAATTTCGACATTTTACCAGTTGAACTAGGACTTCTAGATACAACCAAGCAGCCTTTAGTAAAAAACAATATCAACCAAATCTTATTTCTATTTGGTAGAACCGATCGAATGATTAAATGACACTATAATACTAATCTTACATATGGTAAAATATACATTGATTTGATCCAACGGATCCTCAATATATTTTTTTTAACGGTAAAATTTATTAATAATCAAGCCTCCACAGTTCTTCGCAATTGATCACGAAAATCAAATTTAATCACTCATCCTCCGCTGCTCACCATAACCCCTTCCAACTGATCAGAACCCCTGAAAACATAGCATCATCTTTTCATCGCCACAATTGAGCCCAATTATACTTCTGAAAATGACTTATTCCAACACTCATCTCCAATATTATCTCATTCTCGCATATAACTTTATGCATTCAAATGAAAAAAAATTGAGTATTACTTATAATACCTGATTCAATTGCCAATACCAAGATAGTTAGACTAAACATTTTTTGAGGTTACGGGTTTGAACCAATGATCTCTCTTCTATAAAATTGTATTTGTGTGGGTTTCTGGGTGGTCCTTATCACTCCATCTGGAATTAAAAAGAAAAACTTACCTTACACAACATAGTGTTCCATGAATAAAAATGTTTGGATCATCTAGTATGCAAAAACACATGGTCGTGTGTGGGGTTTTCAAATCCAATAAAATAAAAAATCACACAAAATCAATATTGCTGAATAGGCTTGAATGTTTTTTTTTCTTCTGAAAACCATTCGAATTGGATTTCGCTTCACTTTTTCAAAATTAAACCGAATCAAATTGTATAAGTAAATTTTGATACTTAATTTTTTTTTTATTTCTATAATCTATTCGTACTTTGTCGCTAAACACGACGAAGACTTCATCAACTTCAAATGTGACATGAGTTGGATTTTGATACTTAATTTTTTTTTTTATTTCTATACTATTCGTACTTTGTCGTTAAACACGACGAAGACTTCAAATGTGACATGAGTTGGAGTGAAAGTTCTTAAAGTGTTAGTATTGTGAGTAATATCGTTGTCCCTTGTTGTAAATGTAGGATAAATTCACATTTGTACGTTGCACATATGCACAAAAATTCCAATAAATATTTCTTCGGGTATTTCCATTTTAAGGTAATCCCTTTTTTTCCCTTCTTTTTGGTACAATATTTTAAGATAATCATATATGTTGAGCTTATTTTTGAAAGTGTTGTTCCTATCAGTATCAATGATATTCATCCAAACCACGTTTTTAATGTTGAACTTAAATACAGTGCAACTAAAATGCACTTTTTTTTTTACTCAAATAATTAATCTAGGATAATTAAATAACATATTGCAGATGCATTTTGACTAGTGTTAAGTTAATGATAGAAATAAAACCATCATCCAGTGAAGAAGTTTACTCTTTAATATTTAACCAATCACCAAGTGAATCCAAATAGCAACTTCTCATTTAAAATTGACATTTTTGTGTTGTATTTCATTAAAGTGAAGCTCTTGTTTGACTCCACATATGGTGAGACACATTTCACTCCTTTCATATTGCTTGTCTCAAGCTAATAATAGCAATTGTGGAAAGAAATCATCATGCATGTACTGCCACCTCCTGAATCTAATTAATATCTTATATATAGATTCATGTCTCTATGAGCCCCTCCTATATGGCCTCAACTACTCTTATGAGTATAGATAATCATGGTATGTAGTATATAATATTATTCAAGCCGGAAATAAAAAGGATGGGGTTTGAGTTGGTGAGGAGAAATAAGGGCCCTTTTATGATTTGTTAATTCGTGGGAGTTGATGTAGAGTTAGATAGCACATGTCTTGTCTCTGGAGTATGAAACGAAATTGAACTTATTAGCTTAGATTGATCCTCTCTATATTTTCTCTTCTCTTATAGGAAAGAGTACAAAATGTGACAATTGGTAAGCTGTTGGAAAGACATGTAGGGCAGGAAGTGAATGGCAAAAGAGTGTTAGTGACTTAATTACTCACATTTCTCATATTGACACTGCCGTAGGAAATACCCCTCGTGACCCAATTAACAAACATATCATCGTTTGGGACATGAATTATCCGTATGTCGTAGTACTTATAAGTCTAAGGAAATCCATTGGCTTTTGTTAAGAGATCAAAATTAGATTAGATAAGGTCTTAAAATGGTTTTATATTTGGACAAAATACCCATCTTACAAACCGATTTTGTTCCAACTCATTATCATTATGTCATGGTATTTATAAATCTTTGAAAATTCATTGGTTTTTGTTAAGATTCTCGCATTATATGAGATCAAGTCTAAAATGAGTTCTTTCAAAAAAAAAATTAAAAATGAGTGTACAAGTGGAGTTGTTTGCAGCTTACCCAGCCCAATTTTAAGAATTTCTCTTTCTTTTCTTTATACATGCACTCAAATACATCTCATCTGTCCCATCTCAATATAGATTTTAAAACATATTTTAACTTTCTTTAAATCTAAAAAAATTGAGTTTTAATTTTGGACCGTCGACCTTGATTACATGCAGTCATAGGTTTGTCTATGACTGCATAAAACCCGGATCCTAGTTCAATATATTCTAATAAAACAAATTTTCATCACCTTAAAGCTTAAGGCAAATGCTGCAGAAAGTTTATTACTAATCCTTTGAAAATTATTTCCTAACTTATGATCTGAATACCTTTCTGCTTTTATTCTCAAGTACTACTTAGAACTTAGAAAGCTTTAAACTAATTAAGCTACGTAAAAACCTATTAGCTTGTTAAGCAGGTTTGTTCAGAAATCAGAAAATTGCAGTGAGTCGTCGTTTAGAATACATATGGAATGTAGATAAAACAACTCATAAAACATGTTTAGTGGGTACAACATTTTGATCGTGTAATATTAATAACATCGTTCAAAAACCTATTATGCTTGAATTATCTTAACAATTTTGATTCTCAAATTCAATTCATGCCTTCAAAAGATGTGATTCTTGATATATAAATCATTTAAGCTATTTTTAAAACGATTGGCTGATGTATGAGCATGATAAGATCAGAGCTCCTTTTGGCTTTTTTTCTAAATTTGGTAAATCGTTGAGTTTGTCCCATATACACATTATGAGCTGCACCTCCACCTTTAACGTGTGTTTGGCATGTTGACCAATCACGGTATTGCCACAGGTTCAACAAACTCTCCAAGTATTAGCTTCTATAAATTCACGGTCATGATGTATGGCGACGCAAAAAAATCCAAACAAAAACTGGTGTATGTGGAATTTGGAGCTTCTTAGATAATCACGGCAAATTCCATCCATCTCGGGACGTGAGAATGGCATGGGTGATGTCAAAGTGAAACTAAACACATACTATAGATAGGCCAAGACCTGAAATATTTGGATAACTAAGAGCTACAACTCATGACCAATTTGATAAGGGTTATCGAACTCGTTAATTTAGCCAATGTTGTTTAACGTTAACTATATGTGTGTGACTCGATATATAGTAGCTTGTGAGCATGAGTTTTCTTGTGAATGAATTGGACAAAATGAATGTGAATGGAGTGACCAAAGAAAACAATATAGGTACCCTTGTAGAGTAGGGATACCCTCCAATACTATAGTAGTGTAAATATACATTTCAAAAGATTGTGAGATAACTAGACTTTTATACACCTAAAATTATAGTAATAATGAAGCTCGGTTCTTGTTAATAGGAGAGAATACTCACCTTTGTATGATAATGTAGTGTAACACTTTCTATGATTGGGATGGAGGATTTCCTATGCTACCTGATTCTTCTGTTCAGGCAGAGATCTGGATTTCATGTAACCGAAGAAAATAGATGGACTGAATTTCAAAATTAGAATGCAATTCAGGGCTTGGAAAGGGGATTATTGAAGCAGATACACAATTCCTCCTGTACTCGCATTAAGAAATAATGAGAGGGGCTTGTTTAGGAAGAAATAAACCTTACATTTCGACTTGTAATCTTCACTCGTCACACATTTGTTAAAACAACACAAATAGAAATGTCTTTGAATTTTGAACTGTTTATTTGAACAAACACGAAACTATTTATTTCAATACATCGCAGCAAGGTTTTAAATAATAACAACAATATCATCCGCACAAAAATATCTAGATCCAAAAATAATTTTGGGATATGACAATCAACATAATTTAGGGGTCCGCTCAGCTGCACCAACCAACAGATCATCAAATGTTCCTACTTTTTCACAGTTGTTACATGCTTGAGGAGCATGGCGACGACATCATCCGAAATTCTATCAGCCTCTGTTTTCAGGTGATGGATTTTTTCTTCAGTTTCTTGGTCAAGTCGCTTGACATTAGCTCCAGAATCACCACTACTCTGTATTCATAGGAAAGCATGCATGTAAGTTGGAGAATTCGTATCATAGAATAAGATAAAGTGGTAGTGTAAGAGTTGTATTTATCAAATAACACACTTACATCCGACACTTTCTTTTGAAACTCGGCCTCAAGCTTAGCCCGGTATGCAGCAATCTCCTTTTCAGCCTCTTCTTTGGCTTGTTTCAACCTAGCCGATTTTTCTAGTAGTGGAAATCCAGAATAGAACATTGATTAGTTGTATAAATATAAGTGTTCGATAAAATGTGCATGGAACAACAATCATGTATAAACGCATGAGGAGTAGAAAAATAAACCCATGCACATTGCACATCAAAAAAATAAGTATTACTAAAATTAAAAGACCAATATAAAAAGAATAACGAGGAGAACGTATAATGCTAGACAAAATGACAGTATCTCGAAATATTTTCAAATAAGCCAATAGAATGGACCAGAATGCAACAAAACATCCATACCATTATTTGAATGGAATCTGATGGAAGAGGACAAAGCATCCGTACCATTTGATGGAACAGAGCAGTGCGAACAAAATTGAGTGAATTATAAAAAAAATATTTTTTAACCCTTATTTTATGTAGAATTAAATAATTTACTCACTTTATATATTGTAACTTTATCTAATGTCTCCACAAGCGACTATGTATTTTTAGACCTTAAGTCATTGCTCTTTTTGTTGACAATTTTAAATTTTTTTTCTCTAAACGATAGTATTGCTTTAGTAGTACTACTATATTCTTTGCTGCAAACGTTTTTCTTTAGAAAGCATATGCTCGTATATATAACATTATCCATGTTGCTATACTATTATTGTTTGACCACAGTAAAAAAAGAAATGAGTCGTAAATACTGTAGCAGGAAAAGCTAAAACAACAATTCAAGAAGTGGAAAATACTGCAGCCATTGAGGCAGAGACAGAGACAAAGAACGCGAGATAGGTTTTAGAATAGGATATGACAGCCAATGATGTAGAGCCAAAGAGGAAGAACACAAGATTGGTTGCATGACGGATAATAAGGGAACTAATAACTAGAGTGAACGATTCCATCCCATACATCCCAATTTGGGGAAGCAAAGTGAAGGGATTTGATGGAAAGTGTTGGAATAGATCCCACCAGGTTCCAATCCAGTCCTTCCATTTCTTTAAATCCAAACAATGTAATCTCATTCCATTCTATTCTATACCTTTTCATCCCACTATGTTCCATCAATTCAAAGAGACCCTGAGGTTGAGATGAGTTTTTCTACAAGCAATTACAGAAAAGAAAAGGTTGAGATGATCTAATGACTCTGAGCTTTCTAACTAATAACTTCTCTCATAAGTTAAAATCCACTTCTGCAGTAAATTTTTTAGAAAGCCCTCATTTAGCTTCGCTGTAAATTCTAACAGCCTTATAAAAGTACGAGCTATTTAAACTAAATACTTGTTTTAGGCTCAGTTCGGATAAACAACTTAATTAAGCACTTATCATATAGGACTAAGACCTTGTTTGGATGAAGAACTTATTTTGCAGCTTATAGCATAAGCGCTTATGAAGCCCCGATACTTCAAAATGGATGGCGTACCGTATCTCCTGCATATCCTGCACTAATACCTGCCCGATACTTCCCGATACGTATCAGGAGAGTATCCGAAGATTAAATTTTATTTTTTAAAAAAATAATTATCCGATACTTCTCGATACGTATCAGGAGAGTATCCAATAATTATCCTGCATCGATATCTGCCCCGATATTTCCCAATTAATGTTAACTAAAATAACTTAACTCTTGAGTACTAATGTGTTCTTTTTTGGATCGATATAGTATAGCACTAACAATGTTCCTTTTGTATATAGTATAGCACTGAGGGCGCTCTTTTTGGGATATATTGTGTATGTAATTGACTAATCATCACTCTCTTAATCGTCAATATTATTTATATTTATGTTGATGTGCTACGAGCCTATGACTGGTTTCTTTTGTTTGTTAATATATTTGCATATTAAAAGAATGGTTATAATTATATTGTACATTTAATTATATAAATTTTTTTTATTAACGTATCCCAGCCGTATCGTATCTTGATTTTTGAAATTTTTCCGTATCGGTGTATCAGTGCAGTATCGTATCCGTATCGTATCTCGTATCCGGGCACAGTTGGCGCTTATGAATAAGCTATTTCTATAACACCAGATAAAATAAAGTCAAATTATTTTCGTGATATATAAGTTGTTTTAATAAGCTATCCCGGAGAACTAATGAAAATAATCTAAAACCTGTTTATGAACATGTCATAAATTGTTCTCATAAGTTCTTACAAACAGTGCCACAAGTGTTTATGCCAATGCCCAATAGATAAGCCTCAAATAATTCAATCCAAACAGGCCTCAAGTATAAGCAATTTCGATAACAAAAGATAAATAAAGTCAAATTGTTTTCATATAAACTAGTCTAGAGAACTTATGGAAGTAAGTTGACAACAACTTATGAACATATCATAAGTTGTTTCCTTAAGTTCCTCCAAGCAGTCGCACAAATACTTATGACAGTAATAAGATCAAATAAGTCAATCCAAACAAACTTTGAGTTGAAAACCTCCTAGTCCTAGAAGTTCAAAGCTAGTCTAAAGTGGGATTTAGTTGGACATAAAAAATTGACTAAATGAAGACACATAATAAGACCTAAAATTGGATGAAATCATCATGGCAGGGCAAAAGAACATGGGCACAAGACATGATTAATAATGAAAAGAACAAAATACCATTTTTCGCAGCATTCACAATCCGTTGTGCTTCTTGTTCAGCAGCCAACAACTGCTGAATTCCTCCTTGACCCCTGTTGGATGTGGACGCCATTCTGTGAAAAAAACACTTAATCAGTTAACTGAAAGAACAAAAAGTAACTATAAAGAGCATGTAACTGTATAATCAGTCAAGTATATATATATTATAGCGTAAAAATACAGTTCTTCATAAAATTCAATATGATAGACTTCTTTTCATATCCATGTATTCTATTTCACTGAAAATAACAAACAGATACAACAGATAAATATTCCGAAAAGAACGACTTGAAACAACAAATACATGAAAGCTTTACAAAATAAAAAATATATATTTTTACAACTTGTATATCAAGTCCAAATCTGAAATCAATAACAATACCAAATTGAATGTACCAAGGGTATAATCCTGTCCAGTTCAACTATAACATAAACAAGTAATTTATGCAGAATTTCGCACCGATGCAAACATCACATTAATCAAAATGACAATAAAGCTGATCCAAATAAAACTTTAACATAAAATTCGGAAACAAGATTATGCAATTCAAATATGTGGTTAACGCAGCTCAGTTTATGGTTAATGAATATAACAAGGCACCGCAGCCACAAGTAATTAACCATCGGATACACGCAATTAACAGCGAATTTGAACTTCGTTATTTGATCATGGTTAATTGTGTTGAGTTGCAAAGCCTTATTTTATTCATTAATCATCTGATCTGAATTATTCATCTAATCAAAGTGAAATTACTGGAAAACCATCGGAATCACACACAAATCTGAAAGAAGAACATTATGAATCGACAACGGTTATTACTTTCAAAGATCGACGATCGAGAGAGTCAGTTAATTATGGATCTGAATATGAAAGTAAGAAAGGGAGTTGAAAAAGAGAGAAGCGTACCTATCGTATCGGGAATGAATGATTTGATTAAGATTCAGAGGAAATAGGAGAGAAAGAAAGATCTCTGATGTGTTGTTTGTTAAGCTAACCACACGACCAAGGATATGGGACAATGATTTCTTTTTTCTTAGTAAAAACAGTTTTTGTAAGGGTAAAAACAATTATTATAAATAAATTTTAAGATGAGAGGATGGGTTTAGTCTAAGATAGGAATACACTAAGATTCAATGAAAGATTACAAATACACTAAAGACGTGCACTGACGTGTCTGTATTTATGTTATTTTTATTGTGTTAACGTTTAAAAATTATTAACGGGTGTGTTTTTTTTTTAGTTTTTGATTTGGATTAAAACTAAAAATATAAATGTTAGTTGCTTTCAAGTCATAACAAACGAAACTAATCATGATTATTTATTTAAATGACACCAACAATATAACAAAAAAATATAATCTAAATTCTTTTTTTTTTTTTTGAAGACATGAAAATGAGATATATTAACAAAGGCAGTGGTTCACCTAAGTACAAGATGTACTGCAAGTGCCACCCCTAACAGCAGTCAATCATACAATGAAGAAGCAAGAGCAAAGGTCAATCGATACTCAAACATAACAAAGGGTCCGACCACCATCTATGTGTGTCATACACGAAAGTGGACTTATTAGCTTTAAGCCACCATAACGAGTCAAATTTTACTTTTTGTACTAGTTGATCAATGTTGGCTTGGATGTTATTATATAGTATATTGTTACGTTCATTCCAAACCAACCAAACGCAAAGTAACCAAATAAGTTGAAGGAAGGATTGACGAACCTTAGAGTGACCTGAAGAGTGAGTGAATTGAGTGAAATGGTCGTCGATAGTAAGAAGGTCAACACCTGACATGCCGATCCAAGACCTGATATGTTGCCACAAAGTACCGAAAGTTGGGCAATGAATAAATAAGTGTGGCGCAGATTCTTCCAAGCCGCACCCTGTAACACACATGACTGCCTTAGCATCGACCACGCCTCGCCTTAGGAGATTATTCTTAGTCGATAACCTGTCTCTCAATAGCCGTCAAGCAAAGATGGAGACCATTAGCGGCACCTGCTTATGCCAGATAAGATCCCCTGTAGTAACATCTGGAGGTTCAGCCTCAGCCTGAGTTGTTAGTTGTTGATAGGCACTGCTCATAGTGTAACCAGCATCGGAGTCAGAGTCTCATAGCCACCTGTCAGAAAGATCAAACTGTAAAACAACACCATTAAGTAATTGCCTACACTCCTCTAACATCTCCTCCTCCCACACCCTCAAGCCTCTCCGCCAACCCCACGCATCTCCAACAACCTCCCCACTAGGAACAACCATATCAGCCACCGTGCTCAGTTTATTCGACGCTAAGTCAAACAAACGACGGAACTTAGTGCAGAAAGGTACATCACCAAGCCACCTGTCATACCAAAAGTAAGTACTAGTGTCATCTCCTACCTTTTTCGACACCCTCTCTGCAAACCAACCCCCCTCTGCGTCGCCTACCCCATCCATAATCTTCGCTACTTCCCGCCACCAAGATGAAACACTCCGGCCCCCAACCTCCAACCTGCCAGCTTTCTCACCATACTGCACTACTAAAACTCTATACCAGAATCCACCCCTATTCACCAACATCCGCCAGCACCATTTACCTAACAAGGCACTATTAAATTCCTGCAACTTCCTCACCCCCAACCCCCCGTACTCCTTACGTAAACAAACAGAGCTCCAAGCGATCCAGGAGATTTTCATGTTATCCTCACTACCTCCCCAATTTTTTTTATTAAAAGTAGATTCAATGATAGAGATTATACCTGACGGAGCTTTGAAGAAGGAAAGAGCATAGACAGGTAACGCGGTCAGGACAGATTTAAGAAGGACCAACCGGCCCCCATAGGAGAGAAAACGGCTTTGCCACCCCGATAGTCTAGATTTAATGGTCTTCAACACAGGTTCCCAGAAAGCTAACCTCCAAGGATCACCACCAATCGATAAGCCCAGGTACACAAACGGAATCTTACCCACCTTACAATTTAAAATAGATCATTTTTTAATGCCACCAACAACGATCTTTGTTATAGAAAAAATTGTTTAAAGGTATAATTGGGATAATGAAAAAGTAAGGATAAATATACTCATCTAGTTTGTTACACTTTTTAAATGATAAAGAAAAAATAAAACATACATGTATATATTCATATCGTGTTTGTTACATTTTTTTAATTATTTAAATTTATTCTTATCTATTTGTTACATATGTTATTTGTATTTAAAGTTGAGTGTATTTTTGGAAAGAGAAACAGTTGAGCTGAATCGTGTTGTTTTCTTATATATATATATATAATATAGATTCTTTATAGTGTGGTAAAATTGATAGATAATGGATCTCTTAAACACGTGAACATGCGTTCAATCTCTGGGCGATACGTATAGAAGAATATTTATTGAGATATATCAGTCCCTTAAATAGATCTTCATATCTAAGGAGATAGTCTCTCACTTTCGACGAGGGGATAGTTAAATGGACGAATTAAAGAAAAAATGGGTTTGATTATAATTAGGTGTGTCTCTGGTTACTTTGATTCATCAATAATTGCAGCTTTTTACACACCATTTTATTTTGCAATTTGGTTTTGAGTCTCACGTTGGACTTGCTGGGTTGTGTTGATGTGTAATTTTCTGCAAGACATTTGGATTTATCACTGGATTTTTGTCTAGTTAGCTATTATATACCACCTTTTATTAATTTTGTTGAATTGCTCTCTTAGGACTATGTGTGGTTGCTGGGTCAGATTGATGTCCCCCAACTTTTGTACTTCCGTTTTTTAATTCAATTTATATTTTCGTTGCTTAAAAAAAAAGAGTGTTTTAGTGGTGCAAGGGAACGAGTTGTAGACTTAGAAAAATAAATGAAGCAAAGAAAGTCTTGCTCGATACTACAACCAAAAACTGAAGGAGATATGGTGTCTTAACGGATGGGACAAATTTATTTATTTTTTTACTAGCGTTTAGACAGGTTGTTCGTGTCTATCCGTATGTTTTTTTACAAGACGTGTTTATCTGAATGTTTTTTTATTGCGTTAATGTATGTAAATTATGAACAGTAGTATTTATGAATTTTTTATTAAAATTATAGGTATAGATTATAGATATTGTAACAAACTATACTTATCTTTTTCAATGATACCTACCAACAATAGGATAAATATAATATATTTTGAAAAAATACAACAAATATTCTATAAATTCTTATCTTTTTTAATGACACCTACAAAATAACATTTTAATTTTGATGGTCAAATTTGCTTAAGGGTAAAATTGAAAGGAGAAAAGGTCAGCCTAAAACGGTTTAATTTATTTCCGCTCTTTTTATTGTGCTAACTTTATCAATGATATTTTACAAAAAATTGCGTGTAAATTACAAACGATATTTTATATAATTTTTTTTATATAAATTAAAATTAAAGTTATAAGTATAAATACTTGTGAGTTTCAAATGTAACAAACTCAACAAATCATATTTATTTTTTTCAATGAGAACAATAATATAACAAAATTTCTTATATTTTTTAATAACAACAACAATATAACATTATTATAGAAAAGGACAAAACTTAGGTACAATTCCTTAGGTGCTTTTCGTATGGTTTTTAACTAAAAATACAACTTTTTTGGAGATAATAAACTTTGAGAGAATTATGGATTTAAGGAAATCATGTTGAATTTAGTTAAGAACCATACGAAAAGCACCTAAGGAATTGTAAGTAAGTTTTGTCCTAAATTTAATATGTTAATTCTCTCATAACAAACATTTGTTTTTTTTAAGATCGTAAAAAACATTTGTTCGTTACTATCTTTTTTCCAACTAATTCTTTATTTTTTTTCTCTCACAAATCTATTCTTTTACTTTACACTTGAAATTTTTAACAATTATTCAACTTATTTATATAACTTTAACTCTTCATAGAACCACTATTATAAGTAACAAAATTTTGTTTAAATTCTCTAAAAAAAAAATTGTTTAAATCTAAAGATAACAAGAAACAAATTTTGTTTTAAAATAAACAAACAAACTTTGTTTAAAAAACCAAACTTTAGTTTTTCAAATATATAACATTAATTAGTTTTATTGAAAAAGATAAGAGTGCAAACAAAAAAAAAAGATAGGAGTAAATGACAAATGGTATAATTGACAGATCGTACATTTGAAATACCAAAACGACAGTTAAATAGGAACGAAGAATTCACCATTAAACGACACTTAAAAATGAACGGAGGGCGTAGTATAAATACCAATATCCCAAAATCCCCTATTATTATGGACCATTTAACATTGATGTGGTAGGTCCAAAAAAAATTATGACATCAATCATGATTACTTACGCACATTTTCTTCTTGATTCTGAATTCAAACCTAATTTAACAGATAAATATTTCATCAAGAGTATTATAAATCAAGTAAATGGTCAACCTTGTTTCAAATCAAGAGTGAATAACACACTTAGGAACACTATTTTTTTGAATGGCAAAATTTGACCTATCAATTTAACTTTAAACATCCACATAAACAATTTTTAATTAAGTTTGATGAAAATATGATAATGGTGCAAATATTTTATGACTTAAAGGACCAATTTGTAACAAAAAACTTAAATGACTAACTTGTTATAAACATCTAAATAAAAAGATCAGCCCTTCGTAGTAATGTAGTGTCGAAGATCGTTATCAGCATAAGACGTGTGGCAAACATGCATGCAAGTAGCGGATACCATATTTTTCAATACATAAGGGGTTTAGGGGCACTGTAATAAGGGCTCCTTAATGCATTTTAGAAATCACATCTAACACATAAAACGATCGTTGAATATATTTACATGGTTAAGTATACCAATTTTCTTTTCTTGGTTTACTTTCAAGTTACATTTAAAATTTCTTGCACGTTTACTTTTCTGTAGATTTACTTTTTAAATCATTTTTTTAGATAGACGGAATAGAAAATAATCATTGAAACTCACACACGTGCAAGTGGAGGGACCGAGATTCCAAATTCAAACCCCGATCACAGTGTCTAGCCTATCATTTACTTGTTATGCATTTTACTTTCTACATTTTACATTTCTTTGCAAGTTACTATTTTTTTTAAAACCTTGAACTTCAAGTTGGTTGTGGTGCAAAAACTTTTTTCATAAAAAAAGTACACTTTCTGCCCTTAAGAGACCCCTATTTAGGTATTCAAAGAATTTTATTTTTTTTTAATAAGGTATTCAAAGACTTTTTTTTTTAAATGGCAGTTAATTTCAATGATATATGCGAGAAACATGACAGCACATAAAATAACTTGTTCACGACTGAACACGGCATTATCTTACTTTTTAGAGTAAATAGATAGACAATTATCCTTCGAAATTGTAAGTTTTGTCAATTACTTTTTTGAAATTAACAAAACTTTAATTACCCTTTTGAAATTGCACAACGATAATCAATTTACCCCCTTCGTCAAATTCTTATGTTAGTCAACATGACATTTTGCAAATACTCCCCTGAAGTTTTGCACTTACGTGCAAAATGCCCCCTGAACTTGAAAATTTAATTTTTTTTCCTATCCTTAAAAGTGAATGCATTATCACTGAATATATTATAGAAAGTAGAACAATCACAAATTCCTAAGGTTATTCTAGTATTAAATTGTAGGGTACAATTGTGCTTTGGTACATTGGAATGAAAGGTGGTAGAAGAATGGGAATCCATCGTGGCAGAATTGGCTTGAATGACTCGTAAAGGTTTTTCTGGTTAGGAAATATACTGGAAATCTACTTTTGTTCGGTAAATTATTTTTATGTGTTGGCTTTGTCAGCTTTGTCTTGCCACTTGAAAGTACAAAATGATCTCTTCAACATCTCGTTTTAGAGAACATATATGGTTGTATACCGTCAAAACTTAGCTAATATGCTCCACAATTAAGTGATAATGCAGTCGCTTTTAAGTATAAGAAAAAAAAATATAAATTTTCAAGTTTCAGGAGGCATTTTGCACATAAGTGCAAAACTTTAAGGGGGTATTTGTAAAACGCCATGTTGACTAACAGAAGAATTTGACAGATGAGGTAAATTGATCAACGTTATGAAATTTCAGGGGTAATTGAAGTTTTGTTAATTTCATGGGGTAATTGACGAAACTTACAATTTCGGGAGAGTAATTGAGTATTTACTCTCCTTTTTAACTTATCAAGACATCTTATTAAACATTATATATGTGTTTCTGGTTTTGCCGATAAATACTTGAAGAAAGGTAAATAAAAAATAAAAAATACTTGAAGGAAGGTAGTATGTTTTTAGATAAAGAAACGACATATTCACTGTTTAGAAGGCAATCCTCAAAACTCATCATGTGTTGGTACATGATATCTCATATGAGATATGATTCCAACCTTGGATTGTCAAGCACTCTCGTATAGCATGGTACAATACATCTCTCCACCTCTTTTCTGGCTTAAGATGGTTTTATGACAGAAGTATTATTACTTATTTAAATCGTCCCTTGCCTCTTAAAATTGTTGCCTCGGTCCAGAAGTTAAAACTCAAAACCAATCATTTTAAAATTGTCTAAAGGCTAGTTCATATAGAACAAAAAATTATAAAAGTTGGTTTTGACATATGGAATGATGATAGATTATGTAACCAAAATTGTATTGCAAAACTAATAATCATCATACAAATAGATTAATCAATCAACAAACAAAACCTTTAATAAGAAAGATACCACAAAATTGACAAAAAAAAACACTTGGTCGATTGTGGAACTGCACTAAATTTGTACAAGAAATGAAAGTGAACAACATTACTTTAACAAAACAATATAGCTTCTAGTTAATTATATTGATCTTCACCCTCTTTTTCTTCCGCAATAGTTGCTAACATTGGAACACTTGAAACTTTTTTAAGTGGAACCACTGGTTTGGGTGCAAACTCAACAAACGATGCAGAGAACTTGATTTCCTTTGCCATGGATTTGAGCTAATTAACTAGAGAAACCAACTCAAATAATTTATAAGAGTGTTGATTAATTCTCTAATTGCAAATAGATGAATGAATTTAAGAAAAGTGTGTGTGGTTTGTTGAATGATGTGCGTGCGGGTTGTCCTTTTATAAGTACCAAATGATAGCACCACACGAGGAAAATATTTGTCAATTTTGGAGTGTACTAGATTGTGGTTGGATTTCGAGGAAATTTCCACTACTAGTGGTAAGTGTCCAAGGGAGTGGAACCAAAAATATATATGAATAAAATAAATTTAAATAAAGTATTAAATTCACGTGAGTAAGTTAAAACCACATATAAATAAATAAATAATTAAAATATTTTTGTGTTGTGTCCTTTGTGCCACGGGTGCTTTTTGGGGACATGGCCACTCAAGAAAACATGAATATCATTAAGACATAGTCGCACCGACACCAGAAGGAATATGCTAATCAAAATTTTTTGCAACTATATAAAATTAATTAAAGTGGTTGTCACGTAGCATAACTCTTAATTACTAATGCAAACGTGTTTTAAGTGGTAGGTGGAACGTGGGTGGAGGAAATGAGAAGGAAACCCACTATGGAAGTGATGCAAGAGGGCAAGTAGAGTAACATACTATTACTAACCAAGGGCTGCTCAAAATAATAATCATAAAGATGTGAGCATTATTATAGTTAAGCAGGAAGTATACTGTACCTGACCAAAAAGAGTCTTTGTCAATTGTTAAATTGACATCAAATATATTTTTAGTCCCAAACAAAATGATATCAAATATATCAATTAACTTTCCTTAAAAAAAAAAATATCAATCAACATGATACATATTGAGTCGTAAATCAGTTAAATTGGTGGTCCAATTCAAATATTAAAAATGGATCTCTTATAAAAAAATACAATTTAAAAAAAAAGAGGTTCTTTATTTAAATTGTAAATAATATCAATAACTTGAAAAAAATAATCATCCTTGTAACCAACATGAAAAAAGTTAATTGTTTTTTGACAAACATGAAAGAAAAGTTATATTTTAATTTATAACATCATAATAACATAAACCTTGAAAAAAAATCATAATAACATAAAAAAAAGGTGTCGTTTGAACAATCATTTGTGCGACAACTTTTGGGACAACCATAAATTTATAAAGAAAAATAGGTATTAATACAGAAATCAGAGAGCGTACAAACATAATGTGAGTATTAAAGATAATATTGTCACAAAAGTTGTCATAAATAGTGGTATAAACATCATTTCTGACATCAAAATAACTTCAAGTTGTACAACGTCAAAATAAAATAGTGGTTGGGTGGAATACATGCCACGTGTGTTCTGAAATTTTCGCTGGATGCTTTTTATCGTTAAATAGCATTTTTCAATCTAAAAATTTATAACTTGAAATTTCTAATTCTTCTTGATCAATCAATGGAAGTTGAACTAGATAGACAATATTAAAGTTAAACCGATATATAAAATTAAGAGGTGATTACTGATTAGCAATTAAAATTAGCAAATTAAATTAAAAAAAATGATCTTGACCAAAAATAGAAGCCCATAAAAACAACAAGTAAACAACACTTACACTACTAACAACAAAAATCATATCATATGAATGGGAATTTTGGATTGTAATTTTCTTGAAATTTTGATTTTAAGTTACAAATTTCAAAAACTCCAAATCGGAATACAAGAAATCACAAAGCAATACATAGTTTCAAATTTTAATGGAATTGTGATTTTTAGTTTTTACATTTGTGAAATTTCAAGTCATTTTGACCTTTGTGCAAATTGTTTTTTAAACATGTATTAAAATAACTTTTTAAATCAATTAAGATTTCGTGATTTGAATTACGCTAAAGGGTGATTAGAATCATATGTTGAAGGGTGATTTAAATCCAGTGATTCAAATCAACTAGGTGGAAGTGTTGATCCAAATTATGTTCGTGATTCAAATCATCCCGTTGTAATTGGTTTTTAAATGTAATTAAAGAGTTGTGATTCGAATCATCATACAAGGTGATTCCAAATAACTTGGTTAAAAATGAGATTCAACACATTCACGCAGATTTGCAGGTTTTAACATATCATTATTGATTTTTTTTCATTCATCTTCCTATATAAAGTTCACTCATTCATTGAGGTTTAAAAATCGTTTTTCTCTCTAAACTTCATTCATCACAAAGTTCCATTTAAAACTCTTTTTCATGTGAGTGAAGTTTATGAGAGACTTAGAATAAGTTTTTTTATGTACAGTGAGTGTTCGTGGTTTGTGTAAATTGAAGGGGTTCAATTGCACGTAGTGTGAAAGAAAATAATTCATTTCTCATCACCTAGATTGGGATTTATAGGTTTTAGGTCGTGCTGTTCTTCAACTGTGATAGGGGGATCAGTTGCAAATCCATTCAAATTGAAGAACAAGACCAAATTTTAAGGGTTTCAAAATTTGAGGGTTTTCTTCATTACAACAACTATTGAAGGCAATGGCATTGCTTCATAAAGAGTTAGGATCATAGCTTGAAGAAATCATCTCGTTGTAATAATATATTCAAACACATATAGTGAGGGGGCCGAATTAGGCCACAACCAAGGACGACATGACTGAACGATTTATCTTCTCTAACCCTAATCTCGTTAATTTATGCACTTTGTGAATTTATGTAATTTTATCAAATCAATCTTGGGTAGAACAATTTTGGCCGGACTTTATTTACCTCTCACTAAACTTCTAATTATCAGAGGAGTCATCCCCCTGAAAACATTCAAGACCAAAGCAAATTAACTCTATCAAAGTTAATTCTAATTTCTAACCAATGCCTTATCGGCAACCGCTAAAACTTTTATTTATGAACTTCTTAACCATTGCCACTTAGATACTGATTAACAAGACCCAAATTAGCCATGTTTGTAAAGAACTAATCATGACTGAAGAAACTCAACTTATATCATTTCTTAAAGAAACTGCCGCTTAAAGCAGCAGTGCATAGGTTATTACCTATACATTCTTTTTGTTTAGAAACTTATACATCCTAAAAAAAAAATAATAATAATAATAATAATAACAATAATAATAATAATAATAATAATATTTACAAAGTCAATTCAATGTATGATGTTTAGTATCATAGTGGAATTGACAAAATTACATTGAGTCACCCTAAATCCAAACATTTACATTGTTGTTCCAAAGTGCTTGAAATTGCTTTCACAATTGGACGGACCCTCTTCATATGATAGAACCTTCAAAACGGGCGTCACTTAATCATCAACAAAATCTCTAGCAACATCTGTTACTTCATGAGATTAATTATTTATGCTTAATTTGAATATCATCATATTCCTCAGCAGCTTCTTTGATTGTCTCCAAAGTAGGAGAATTAGAACGCCTTGTTGGGAAAATTATGGGTGCAGGAGCAACCTCCATCCAACAACTTAGATTCCTCATTCCTTTTGCCATTGATGATGATGATGAGAGTATTAACTGTTTCCTTGCTGAATACCAAAACTTTGTAATGGAAAAAAACAACTTAGTTAATTTCTCTCCTCCTCCTTTGTCTAGAAAGAAGAGAGTTCTTTCAAAGAGTTTTTGCTATAGAAAGAATGTTGAACCAAGAATTATGATGGTTTTGGAAATTTGTGATAGATGTGTGCTACTTAGGCCTTTATTATATTTATATGTGTAAATTTTTTGGAGATGCTAAGAATAAGGAGATGAAATCACGAATTAGAAGGAGAAAATATCTGAGGACTAAGATTATATGGATGCAAATGTTACACGTGTGAATAAGATCAAAAATGATTCTTGACATATTCTTGAGAAGCTTCCATGAAAATTTAGAGTTTCCTAACTTGTGGGGCGAATAATTAAACACATTCTTGAATGTGCAATGCTAAATTCACGGTCTGCCATTCAAAAGGACTTACATTACCTAAAAGAAAGGTCATTACAGCAACTCATTTTTCATTGTAGAAAACAAATCCTACCTTGACCAAAAAAAAAAATCCTACTTTTTCTCTTCACCAATAAATATCTGCATTGTTTATTTGGGATACTTAGCTTTTTTTTTTTTGAAGGAGGATACTTGACTTATTTAATTTTACAATTCAAAAGAGTTTTTTTTATACATAATTACAATATTAGTCCCTTTATTTTCACCATTTTGTATAAGAGTATTGTTATTCTTTACTAAAGAAACGCGCAAGAATATGTCTTGTGTTGTTTTAATAGGTCTCAGATTCAATTTTTTCCGGTGACAATTTGAGTGAGCTATTTAACTTCTTAAAAAAATTATTTTAAAAAACTAACAAGTCCTTCATTTACGGAAAATGGAAATCATAGTTGTGCGATTGCGAAAATCAACGGACTGCATCACTTTGTGTGTTTCGGCTTTTGAGTGTTCGTAACAACCAACATTACTCATTGTAGAATTGGTCCATCGGTTTTAAATTTGACAATTTTGGTTCCTTCATCAAATATTTGGTCTAAAATATGATGATATGATATATTTTTAATTAAGTTTTTAAGGGATTTATGTTACATTTTCATTGATGTTGATTTTTTTCACATCATACAACATGTCTTTTAAAATATTTCATATCACCAATTTTTAGTAAAAAATATGGATGGACTAAAACCGACATATTTTATAATAGGGACCAAATATGCAAATGTGAAAAGAGGGGGACTAAAATTGCAATCAAGCCTTTTTTAATGAAAATTTAAAAATAAATGATAATATTTTTTTAGGGGAAAATAAATAATAATAATAATAGTATAGTTTATTTTATTTTATTTTTTTAGGAAGGAAATAATAGTATAATTGGTATGGCCTAACTTTCTTTTCCAATATTAAGAACTATTTTAAGTACTTTAAGCTCAAATAATTAACAAAAGCAAGCCGACTTAGCTCAGTGGTAGAGCGCGTGGCTTTTAACCACGTGGTCGTGGGTTCGATCCCCACAGTCGGCGTTCCGAAGTTAAATATTTTTGTTAGTTTTATAAGTTAGTTTTTTTGTTAATTTTAACATTTCCCAAGGTCAAGACTTAAATTATTTTCATGAAATTAAAACATAAAGCTGATTAGTGATTAGCATACATTTTACTATCTCGCATATTTTTTTTTTAAAGAATCTCATATATATATTTTTTTTGATAGATAGACGAAATGACAAAGTCATTATAAACTCACACACACAAATTGAGGTACTGGGGTTCGAACCCCGGTCATGGCCTAACAATTTCGAACCCCGTATATGTTTTGTTCATTAATAAAATGATTATGTTATTCATTTTTTAAGAGATTTACTTAGAAGTATGTGACCCGATATGTATATATAAGGAGAACAGTGAGCAAAAAAACAAGTTGGGAAATCAAACACAACGCAATATGCATGTTGTTCAAGTAGGAACACGAACACAAGAATCAGGATAAGAATAACGAAGATTAAAGATGTACTTCAAATTGAAGGAGAATTTGAGTCATGTATGAAAAAAATTGTTTATATTAGTAGATAGTTTACTATTATCCATGGATGAGGTTTTTATCTATGTGCTTACCATTTTGTTGGTGAGAAAATATTCCCTTCTCTTGTAGACGTTCCACTCCAGAGGGTTTGCTATGGTGAGTGAGCTGCTACGGGCATAAAAGATTGTTAGTTTTAGTTGTTCTAGGTCTCGTGACGAGGCTCATGTTTTCACTGCTAGTTTAATTTATCTCAGAGGAGCAGTTTGGTGTTGTCAATTATAATCTAGTTTGATGAAGTGTTTAGTTCTTGAAAATTGACCGTGTAAAAGAAGTTCCTTCGTTGTATTTCAGATTAATAGAAGATGTTTTATTGCAACCCATTTTCTTTGGTTGTTTGTTAGGTGGCATGCAGTGAGATCCAAAGGTACCATTTTCTTGTGCTTTAGGAAATTACACTCACCTTTAAAATCATTTTAAATTAAAACAATGTTCCCTACAGTTTTGAAGCACACACTATCCTTTCATAGGTTCTCCTAAAATTCTCAATCACGTCTCAAATACACATTACTCCAAATATTGTTACTACAAGCTTTATTACCAAGCATGCTTTTCCAGCCGTTATCGCATTCTTATCTAGTTTGGCATATGATCAAAACTCAATTTGTCACCTAAAATATCTCTTCAAATTCACATGCAAGCGAAATCAACCAATAGCCATTTTGGAATTAATAACAGCAACTTGTATAAACTAATGGAATTTGAACAACTAACTGCATAAACCAATTAATTTTGGAACAAATAACCCAATGAAATTTGGGCAAAATATATTGACTAGTGAACATATATGTATTTTTTTAAAACAGTAAACATATATGTATTACAAATCATAAGTTAGTCCTCACTGGGTAATCATAAAGCCATAGCTAATAACAAACCAGTATATGTATATCTAAAATCTTTATAAACAAAACTGTAGCTATATATCAATGACAATAACTATGTATAGCAGTAATTATTTCCAGATCAGTGAGAACAGTGACTGCAATGAACAAACAGCACACGAGCAACAATAACGATGGACACCTACGAGTGACAACACAAACAAGGAGAATGATGGTGCAAAAACTGACAAAGCGACAGCAAAATCAACAAGCAATGACAAGTGACAAGAGACAAAGACAACAAGTTACAACAGCATGGATACCCACAAGTGATCAGGAAGAGAATGTATAGCATAACAATGATCCGAAAGATAATGTATAGCAAGAATGGAAAGGATTGTGTTTGGGATGTGTTATAAAAAAGGTAAACAAAAAATGTTTCAAAGGATCAAAATAGAATGTTTGTTCTTCAAGCAATTAATGGGAGGGGAGGTTTCTGATGCTTGGAAAAACAGAGGGGAGGAAAAAAAATCAAAGACTGCATCTTGACAAAAACATCCTGCCAAAAATAAACCAGAACATGGCAGATTCAATCCCGAGCCCTGCTCACTGAGGTAGGTGGGTACATCCAATCTAAACCAACACATAATCAACCCTAGCCAAGATTATATCATGCAATATTGATGAAACATCAGGTTACTCATCTAACCTCACATCTACAAATATTGATGAAACGTCAGATAGCAATATTACTTCATGCAATGTCACAATCCTTGACAAAAAAATCAAAGAGCAGTTTCAAGTTATTACTTCAAAAACGATAAGTAGAAGTTTCAAGTTCTTCTTCATTGCAGGTCTGAAACAAGTACATCCTAAGCACAAGTTTGTATTTGCAAAGCCAGTGATTGTATCACAAGGTGGAAGAAGACCTTAAACTTCTAGGGCAGTAAACAATTTTCAATTTCATAAATGCAAGTTTCAATTTCATGAACTAAGAAGCACAGACACATCTAATTGAAGGTGTGACAGATGCCAATATCCAACTTATTGTCAGTGACCCTAACTTCTAGAGCATTAAACAATTTTCAATTTCCTGAATGCACACTAACATTGAAAGAAAATACACTTCCAATTGAAAGTTCTGATTGACAGTGCGAACGGTGTCAGTATTCAACACCTTCCTACGCCACTGATAAATGTGACTATTATGCCGTTATTCAAATTATTGTCAGTGTCCCTAGCTTTTCTAAACTCACGTTGCAGCAAGCTCAGATTCATATCTAATTTACCAAATAAAAAATCACAAACTTAATCGAAAACTACAAAAAAATTAGGAAATCACAAAACTATCTCCTGGTAATAAAAACAATCATTCATATTCATATGACAAAAGCAGAAAATTATCAATTCCATTCTATGAATTCCAAACTAACTTCATTCAACAAAATTGCCATAAAAACAGATACAAAACAAACCAAAACCAAAGTTCATGAAACAAAACATTAAAATCATTATTCTAGAGGAATCTCAACATCACCATCATTAATCTCTTGTTGCAAATCCTTCGGATCTTTCCCATCAACAGTACACCCAACAGAAACACAAGTTCCCAAAATCTCCTTCACAGTACCCGCAAGCTCCTTCGCCATAGATCTCGGCTTCATAATCTTCGCAATCTCAATAACATCATCAAGTGAGATATTCCCATTATGCTTAATATTCTTTGTCTTCTTCCTATCTCTCTCTGGTTCCTTCAACGCCTTGATAACCAGTGCCGCAGCGGAGGGAACAACCGCAACCTTCGCTTGACGATTCTGGACGGTGAGCTTGACTGTGACACGGAGACCCTTCCAGTCTTTTGCGGTTTCTTTGGCGATGTCTTCTCCGATCTTCTTTGGTGAGAGACCGAGGGGACCGATCTTGGGAGCGAGGGAACTGGCGGCGCCGACTTCGCCTCCGGTGACGCGGACGTAAACTTCGACGATCTGTGATGGGTCGAGCTTTGGAGGCATTGTGAGGTGATGGAAGAGGGAATGGTTTTTGGTTGTGGAAATGAAATTAGGGTTTTGCGGTGGTGGAAGAAATGGAACGAAGATGAAGGAGGAATATAAACTAGGGTTTTGGTAGAGCTTCGGTTTGTGGGCTTGGGTCATCTAAATGGGCTTTTACATTGAAGCCCAACTTTATAATTACTCGACTATAATGTTCAGAATATGGTGTGGCAAAAAAATGAAAATATAGTCTAGAAGTCCGAGCTCAACTAACAAATGCCGAAATTGCATGGTCGGACGTCATGACCTGGGTTCGAACCCCGGACTTCACAGTTGTGTGTGGGTTTAATTTCAATGGATTGCCACTTTATAATGAACCAAATGATTTGACTCGCATGGTTGATGAGATTTACTTTAAAACGAATCATTCAAGAGAACTTGAATTTTATTTTTTGATGAAACAATTGTTGACTATACTTTACACAATACGTAAATCGTTGGTAATACTAATACTCTAATAAAAAAAAACCTAGACAATTTATTTTTCATCGACAACATAAATAACCCTATAATTCAAAAGAAAAATATAAAATAAAAAAAAAAAGATGTT
>Ga0228711_1002637_pt1 | contig 27714 bp, 7 predicted proteins | sample MedpolnodulmetaG_2_FD_177996 | JGI IMG/M metagenome (GOLD analysis project Ga0228711, IMG submission 177996) | Root nodule microbial communities from Medicago polymorpha collected in Santa Monica, California, United States - brown nodules | ecosystem: Host-associated > Plants > Roots > Nodule... | reverse complement strand
TTTGATTTACCCCTCTAATAGCCAAACAAAAACCAATTTTATTTTTTTTTTCAAGAAATTTTCGTTTTTATTTGACCTATTAAGGGGGTAAATCAAAACAAAAATATTTTACAGGGGGCAAATCAAAAAAATAATTTTACAGGGGAAAAAATCGGAAATGACTTATATTACAGGGGGTAAAGACCTATTAACCCTAGAATAAATGATGCATTTAATCTATAATAATGACTGAATATATTATTTATTAATGAATTTAAAAAGTCGTTTAAAAAGTTGTTTTTTCTTTTAACATTTTCCTTTTGTTTATAGGGAAATGCTGCTAACAGGACGCTTGTTTAGAAATCTATATATATATATATTTTAAAATTGTGTATTCAACACATTGAAATTTTAAAATGAATATTTTTACATAAGATTTACAAATAATTTCCTCTTTTAAATCCTTAATAAGTGCCCTTAAGTACCTTTAGGGCACTTGTTAGCATAATCCTTGTTTATACTCCCTCCGTCCCTATATCTAAGCATCGTTTTGACTAAAAATTTATCTCTAAATATAAATCTTTTTTTTCCTTCAAATTACTAGATACATTTATTATTTTTTCCTAAACATACATCTAATTAGTACTACTAACTTGTCTTGAAATATGAAAAATTAAATTTAATACACATACATCATCCAGTCGCAATTATAAGTAAAAACCTACTTTTTAGATTCATTCAATAAATTATGTATGTGGTCTGACCACATACATAATTTATTGAATGAACCTAAAAAATAAATTTTTGCTTATAATAGTGATTGAATGGTGTACAAACTAATGACAATATGTAATATTAACATATAAAACAGACATATTAATTACGTTAACAACTTTTTTTAAGAAATATAAAAAATACAAAAGTGCTTATATACACTAGGAATAATAGTGATGTGATGATGTACTCTACAAACACTACTCTTGTAGCATGATCATGGAGCAAATAATTTGTATCGGTAAATACAGGAAATTGGTAAAATCAAAATACTATAACCAAGTTATTGTGTTTTTCCACAAACGAAGGAAGCCACGCGCGCTGAACTTGGCGTGGAGGAGTAGTATCAACCTCATTTGTTGTGTTGTGTTGTGCCGTAAAAAAGCATCCAAAGTGAAAAACGTGAGTATTGGTAGGAAGAATTCGTATGAATCAACTTTCTTTCCGTTTTCAGCTGTTACAACAGTGACAGTGTCTTTTGATTACGGTAAACTATGGCTTATTTTAATCAACAACAACTTTTGACAGAGGTTGTTAGTAAGCAGCAATAAGACAAAGTAATGTCTTAGCCAAAAGAAGACACTGAGAAACCGAGAGGATGACAATTGACTTTTGTTTTCAAACAAAAAATAAAATGAAAAGAGTTGTCATGTAACTCTTTAAATTTTCAAATTAAAAAATCATTCATTCAAAAATCAAATGCTTCAATTTACAATGTAATATATGATAATATGATAGGAGAAGATTCATTTGTTACTATTTAATGTGTGAAATTACATCAAAGATACTTATTTATAGTAAAGTATCAAAGGACTAAAAGCTAGCTTGCTTTACAAGTAAGCAATGCAAACAACTCAAGTAATAAGTTCTAATACCTAACCGTCCCTCCCTTAAAATGTGCATTACCAAAAACAGTTTACAAGAGAATACATCAATCTAATCCATCAACTACTCCAAGCTTTGTCCTCAACATTACCAAAAACCTATGATTCCATCTTTAGTCAAGTCTCTTAGAAAAGTGAAATCTCATATGTGCTTGCATCTTCCCTGCATAACATGATTTTTAGACAGTTTTATGAAAAGTACTATTTTATTTTAATATGAGTCTTGCTAACCAGTGCCCTAAGGGCAATGGTTAAGATATCCAGAAATATAAGTTTTGTTTTGAAAATGTAAGACATTACATTTGACCAAGTAATGATTATACTCCCTTCGTCCCGTATTAGATGACCTAGTTGACAATGTGTAATATTGACTTGACATACTTTGACCATATTTTTCTACTAATACACAAAGATAAATAATATCATATACGATGGTGTTGGCTTCATCTCGATGAATATTTTCAAAATATTAAATTTTCATAATTTTTTCTAATATATAATTAAAGATAAAAAATATGCATTGATGTGTGTGACTGAATCAACTGTATCACTTAATATGAGACGGAGGAAGTAGAACTTTTATTAAAAACTTATTTGTTTTAATTGCTTAACCAATGTCTTTGTGACACTAGTTGACATTCTCCTTTTAATATACAGTAGCCTTTTTAATATGATATAGTAGTTATTTTATAAAAAGTGCACTTCCATAAATGGGACAACAAAGTAGCAAAAGTCTTGAAATTGCATGGGATATAAAAACCACAGTGAGTGAAGGTTTCATACATAGTCAAAATTATTTCAAAATCAAATAGTCAAAATTAGCATTGTGAAATAATTTTGAAAAGTATCATTTTTAAGAAATGATTTAGAGAGTCTTGAACAGTAGAAAAAGTGACGGTAGAAATATGAATATGAGTGACGGTAGAAAAAGTGAACCATGAGTAAGCATAAGTTGAGAGTTTTTTTGGAAAGGGTAAAGGAGATTTTTGAAAGGACACACAACGTAGATTGTTTAGATACACACATAGACAACACTTCTACATCCTTTATTATAAAAGCTAGACTTGCCATGCTGACAGTTAGCCCTAATCATTTTAAAATTTTCCTCCTTTGCTAGCATTAAATGCACGCTCAACTCCTAACTACTCACTAATCCCTCTTAATTTCTTATTTGAATTTCAAACTCAACCATCATTACATGACATCAAATATGCATTAATGACGTTAATCACCTGCTTAATTGGGAGATGTATCATCAAAAAGTCAATAGGCAGAAACAATTCCACCAGGTGGGCGCATTTATTCTGATGTTGGGGACTTGCCATTGGCATTGGAATAAACATAATAAACCTTTATTTTCATTTATAGCATGTTGACACATGTTTGAATTTTTAGCTGCATAATGTTGTTTACAGGTGAACCTTTTCTATATGTATAGCTATTTCTTTCTCTGGTAGTTTTAACTAAAAATTCGAACTTCAACCCAAAGGCAGCCATGGTGGATGTTCAATCTGGCAGACAGGTCACTCAATTCGCCATATACAACACTAAAGGTATTATTTTTGTTTTCCCTTTATATTGGATAAATCTTATATAGAAATAGCTATATAACCATCGAGTTTGCTTCATGGATAAAAAGTGGTGCTAAATTTTTTATTTTGATTCATCCATTGTCAGATGCTGCCCTGTGGGAGTTTGACATAACTGATCCATTGTCAGATGTTAATGTGTGTTTTTTATACTATCAACAGAGTTATGTTAACTTAGGCACGAGTCTCACAAAGGAGATTGGTCATTCGTTGAATCGGTATGTGACATTGGTTGATCCAACTTTTATTATTTTGAGTAGTACAAGTATTTCATTTATTTGTTGCCTATTTGAAATTGGTAGCTTATGTCTGATATGCACGCATTTTTTACATTTAGGCCTTCACTTATGCTAAATTTGTCGACGACATCATCAATAGAGACTCAACGAATATTGGCCTGATAGACGATTTGGGACATTATTGGTTATTGAAACTGGAGTTTGATGATGAAAATAACACGATCAAATCTGGGGGAGATTTGATGTCATTTTGCATACTCCATAGCATAGCGGTTAAGAATTTCAATTTAAAGCTTAGGACACAAACTTCACTTGGGTTGTAGGATGCAGTAGTAAAGTTAATAAGGTGCAAGGTAGGTGCAAAGATAAATCTTAAGGAGGTGTAAAATAGAAAAAACTATAAATTAAGCCTAATTGGAAAATCTGAGGGTGTGCAGTTGAACACCCTAGGATCAATGTGGCTCCGCCACTGAGTAGTAGCATCCTTAAATGTTTGGTTGTCCATAACCTATTAATCATTTAGACTATATAACTAGCACTTATTAGTTTATACTCTGTCATTTCTGATTTCATCTTTGTATCACTTACTATATAAGTGTTCATACCCAGGTTATCTCTTTCACTGTCTGTCGGTAAAATTCTTTTCGAGTTTCAACGAAAACAGTTCCCTTTAGTTGTTTCATTTGCAATGACAATTAATTAGAGTCAGTGGCAATCACTTAAAAATGTTGGAATTTATTTGCAAAATCCAGTGTTTTCGCATGGTTAGTTATACGTTGCAATTTTAAGAGTCACTTCAAAAGACGGTTTGAGGATACTAATCACTAATGAAGATGGCGACAACACCACTACGACCTCAAATGTTTTTTTATCATGAAGTATTTTGTAATGTATGATGATTTAAGTTCGAATAAATAAAGATTTAGTTTACCTTATTAATTATATATTATCATTGTCGTACAAGTCATTATGTTTAAATTTTATCATATGTCTTCTATTTGTGATTATATGTTAATAATGTGGCGATTTATTCGTCCAAATTCAGCTCAGTACGACCCGTGCGATATCACGGGTCAAAAGTCTAGTTCAATATAAAACTCCTTTTTTTTAATTTTTTTTTATGAAACCTAGCATTAATTTCATTCTATTCTTTTTTTTTTGGTAGATAGACGAAATGACAAAGCCATTATAAACTCACACACGCAAGTAGAGGTACCGGTGTTCGAAACCTGGTCATGGCATCTGGCCTAACAATTTCGACATTTTGCCAGTTGAGCTAGGACTTCTGGATTTCATTCTATTCTATATACATAGTTCGTTTTCTTTTGGATGTCTCTGTTGACATAAATCACTCTTGACAAAAGATATATATCACCTATACATTAAAAAAAAACTCTTAAAATTTAATGAAATTATACATGTTACGTTAAGCCTTTTTTTTTCGCCAAATATTAATTGAGAAATGTTAACTAGTGCCCCTGCTGCACTCTTTAAGCACCCAAAGTGGTAAGATTATATGAAAGGTGCATTTATTGCATTGAAAATCGAAATCTTTAATTTTTTTTAAAAGATAATTTCTTTATTAGGAATGTTTAAAGAGTGTCTCGAAGACATTCGTTAACAAGACCCATATTAATTTCACTATGATGAAGGGACCAAAACTGTCGAATTTTAAAATAAGGGGAGCAACTCTGCAAAATGGTGAAAATATGGGAGCCAAAACTGCAATTAAGACTATATATATTGCACATATCAACCTTCTTTTTAGGGAATATATCAACCAAATTATAGACCGTAAATGTATATGCAAGCACAAAAATAAAATAAAAGTAAGGAAAAAGGAGAATTACCTCACCCTAGCAAAGTAGAAAAGGGGAATTACCGTGGAGGTTGAGATAGGAAATCATGCGTATATAATGTTAGGAATTTATTAGGAAAACGTTCGTTGTTTTAGTTTTCAATCTTAAGGCTGGAATTTATTAGTATATAATCTCATTTTTAATGTTTTTATTATAATGTTAGGACTTAGGACTGAATTTTCGTATTTTTCTTTGCTAAGACTTTTCATGTTCTCTTGATTAGTGCATAGAACCAAAAAGAAAAAAAAGAAATGATTAGTGCATAGGTTTTTATGTAGACACATGAGGTTTAATTATAATATTCTAAGTATTGTCTTAGAAAACCATCTTTTATAGTAAAACTTAAATTAGAGTATGCACATTTTCGTCTTCAACTTCACCTACGGTTATGATATCCACACCACAAAATGAATTATGATCCCTTTGATTTTCAATTATTATGCATGCACTATTGATAATACTCTCATAAAAATCAATGTGCGTGTCTTATAATATCTCCAAACTTATAAGCATAACCATAAAAAAAAAAATTAATCCATGAAAAAGTAACGTCTAAATGTCTAAGAGATTATAAAAATCACATTTATTTATGATCCCTTTGGTTTTCAATTATTATGTATACACTATTGATAATACTCTCATAAAAATCAATGTGTGTGTCTTATAATATCTCCAAACTTGTAAGCATAACCATAAAAAAAATATTGATCCAATCCATGAAAAAGTAACGTCTAGATGTCTAAGAGATTATAAAAATCACACTTGTAATGGTGGAGGAAGAAATTAAGGATTTTATTTTATCATTGTGTATCTATAAATACCCTTCTCTGTTTTCCTTTATTTGCTCACAAAATAACCTTTCTTTATACCTAATAAAGAAAAGATGACAAAATCTGGTTACATAAGGGCTGCATTTCGTTCATCTAGGCACAATGAAGCTTACATTTTCGTCAATGATGATATGTACGTGCTATTGGATTATGCTCCTGGAACCACCAACGATAAGATTTTGCATGGACCATCTCTTGTCAGGGATGGGTTTAAATCACTTGCTGCTACAATATTTGAAAGGTATGCAATTGATTGTGCATTTGACACCGATGACAACCAGGCATTCATCTTTCATGAAAACTTTTGTGCTCTAATAGACTATGCTCCATACTCTGGCAACGACAAAATAATCTCCGGTCCTAAAAAAATTGCTGATATGTTTCCTTTTTTCAAAGGAACGGTGTTTGAAAGCGGAATAGACGCTGCATATAGGTCAACTAAGGAACCAACCGTCTTGTTTCGAGTATCAAGAGCATTAAAGGTTTTTCATCTTTCCGTGGCACAATCTTTGAAAATGGGTCATTTGATGCAGCTTTTTCTTCTCACAAGACAAATGAAGTTTACATTTTCAAAGGAGACCACTATATACGTGTCAGTGTTAACCCAGGCGTAGCAAAAGACAACCTTATCGGTGGTGTGGCACAAATCGTTGACAATTGGAAAGCTCTTGGTAGCATGATACCTCTTAAGAATTAATCAATCACGGGCTTCACTGGCTATGACCATCATGCTAAGATCATGAACAACAACAAAAATGAACGTTTAAATCCATAATAATTTGTGTTTGTTTATGTTTGTGTTCTGCTCATCAATAATTTGTGTAATATGTGTGTTTTGTAGTTTGCCTTCGTTCCTTGATGCAATAAAATTGTGGCTTCTCCTTGTTTCCCCTACATTTAATGGTTTTTTGCTTCTTTATCAAATGTGCCGTATAAGTTTATTAGAGAAGCTCCCTCAAAAAAAAAAAAGTTTATTAGAGAAGCTCACGAAAAAAAATTGATTAAGCTTGACACTACTGACTTTTCACTTGGAAGATGGTGCAAGATTAGTCTTAGTTACACGAACAGCCTTTTTAAAGTACTTTCTCACCAAAAAAAAAAATAATTGCATAAATACATGACAACTTTCTATGGCACTAATAATACTTCATCCGTTTCACAATACTTGTCGCTTTTGAGAAATTTATATATACCAAGATATCAAATAAATTTTGTTATTTTTGATAAAGTTTTGTGTGTTTTTTTTTATAATGCCCTTAATCATTTATTTAATTATATTATTTCTCTCTCTACAATAAATAGATAAGAGTGCTATTGACAAACCAATAATTAATGTTATATTGAAATTTAAAAGTGACATATAATGTGAAACAAAATTGTTCTCAAAAAACGAGAAGTATTGTGAAAACGGAGGGAGTAATAGAATAAGAAAGAGTTAAAAGTTTTAATTCACACAACATTATGATTTAGTTGAGGATTAATGAGATATACCAAAGGATAAAAAGTTTTTTTTTTTTGACAAAAAAGGATAAAAAGTTATGATTGAGATTTATTTATTATTATATTAGAGAATTAGAAGCTTTTCTATATCGTTTTTAATTTCTGGTTTCACACAGACACACATACAATACACTAAAATTATATAGAGTGCTAATAGTTATTGGTGAGCCAAATATTTTCTTTCTCTATTCAATTGAGGTTAGGGTTCTTAATTAGTTTTTTTATTTTATTTTATTTTCAGATAGAACAACAACATGCTTTCTTCTCCTTTAGATTTTACTTTTTATTTTTTCGTTTCGGTTGGTTTGTTTTCCTCTTTGTTTGTTCACTTTTACAATGATCAAACACTATTTTGTTTAATTCTTCTTTTTGGGTGATGATCTATGTTTTCTGTTTGTGATTTTTTTTTGAGGTTTTCAATTTTTCTGTAAGAATATAATGACATAGTAACACATTTTCTAACACGTTTTTTAATACATTATTTTTTATTGGTTGAAATTTCGCATGAGAGCGAGTATGTTACTCTATTTATCTCTCTTCTTCTTATATATTCTCGTGCATTCCTGCTTTGTTTTGTAACCGTTTCGGCATCTGGCGCCTCTCTCTAGCAGCTAATGGCGTCTCACTCCACTCCCGTTGGTCATGGCTTAGGAGAATCACTTCTTAAACGACAAGCAAGAATCGACGATGCATGTTCCTTACTCATTCAATTCGGTTTCCATCAAGGGATTTTTACCATCAACAATCTTCATAGCCAAGGCTACACCGACGATGACTTTCTGGAGCTTATCAAGCCAATTACTTCCATAACAGATTTGGAGGAATAATCTGAAGGAAAAGAAAGAAATGACAAAAGCTGATGTTGACTTAGCAAAAATGTTTGTTGATTATGCTACTCCTCGCAAGCTAGCCTGCAAACGCAAGCGCGATGAGATTGAGGAATTAAAGAGGTGTCAAATGGAGCTAGAGGAAGAATGTGCCAACATCGACGCAGATTTGAAGACAAAATTAGGCCCATTTTATGGATACAAAGAGCCATCAATAAATGAGTTTAGGATTGAGGCTTATAAGCTTTATGAGGAGGATTGTACGTTGAAGAGGATACTTCCCATTCCTAAGCATGACGAGATGGGATTTAAGACGGCAATGGAGTTGTTTGGTGAAGTTGTGAAGGAGCGTAAGCTTGTTAGTTGCTTGAATGATCCTGTTAGGAAGGAGAACATTGCAAACTATCTCAATGTTTGTAAGTTTGTGCGAAGTAGTAGTAATCAACTTGAAGAACATGAGGTGTATGGTGGGACTACTAAGAAAATGAAATCTGAATTTGGAACGGCTTAAGTGTGAGAGAGGGTTCAATTATGATTTTGATTTGGTTTGAATTTAGTGACATTGGGCTGTGATCAAGAATTACTAGAGTTTTATTATTGATGTTTTTGTTTCTGTTTGTTTTTTAATTTTAATTTATGATTGACTACTTGTTTCTTTATCTTTTTTATTTTATTAATCTAACATGTTTACCTGAGGTATCTTTTTATTTTTATGTCGTAGACCTCTTTATCTCTCGAATTGAATCAATATAGCCTGATATAAATGATAGATACTTAAATCCATTATCTATTTGATCTATAATCGCGTGTAAGAAAAATATTTTATTAAAGAGATAAAACCCTTAAATGAATTTTAGTTACCTTGAGAGACCCATCTCTATAATTATGTTATTTTGAATAATGAATTTCTTCAATTGTACATGGATGATATATTAATTTGTTTTAAAAATATATTGGAAAAGATACTTCTAAGAAAAGCATTACGACGATTTTTTTTTTTATAAAAGTTCTCCTATGATATTAATTTGTAGTATTGATGATATGAATTAAAAATATGAAAAAAATATAATATTCAAAAATTTTATGTCTGTATATAAAAATTGTTTTAAACATTTTTTTTTTTTTTAAAAAAAAAATTATTTAAAAAAAAGTTTTTTTTTTTTTTTTTGAGGGATCAACAAAGGTTGTTCTCAAGTTGAATTCGAAGTACAACATAAAAATACTCTGTTCTCAAGTTGAATTCGAAGTATGCCGTAGATAACATGAAAAGGCTTAAGAGAGTCAAATTGAAGAAGGTTATTGTTTAATTTTTAGTATTTTGTGTAGTAATAATACCAGTTTTTTTATTTCACTTTTTCTTTTTACTATTTTTGCATTGTTATAGTTAATGTTCTTGTTATTGAAAATTTACAACGTTTGTCCATTTTTGTCCACCATTACACATATCTTGCAATCCAAGCAAGAACTTAACACAGTAAACCTATCAATTAAGAACTTATCCAATATAGCTGACTTGAATGTTAGATTGATCATCGAGCTTTTTTTTAGGAGATATTTTCCATTTTTTTAAACTCAATACCCTTTCAATGTTGTGTCCACATAAGCTTTATATCCTTCACCATTATCGGTACATATACTAGACTACTACCATCTTCACACGTTACCTTCCACTTCCAAAACTTTAATCTCAAAGCAAATTTACCTAGCCATTTGTCGTATATCTAAAATTTATCAAGCATGTTTTGATAAAAAAAATTGTTTTAATTTTCTTTTCAGAATTTATTACCATTCTATTTTCTTTTGTTTTGGTAGAAAATTCTTAACTTTTTTGCTAAAAAAGGAAGTGCAAAGCAACCCATTTTCAAATTAAAGTGTCATCATCCCATTCTATAAAAAATTTGGGCCATTGCTTTGAGGTATGGGCTTCAGCTCTAGTGGAAAGTGTCTCTTTAGACTTCCAAAATTTATCTCAGCCATTCTGAAAATAGTAAAATACCTTTAGTGGCAATTAATTGTTGTTCGAAGAGACTTTTTAAATCAGTTAAATCGATTTTAAAAGTGATTCACCTGATCTAAATGGCGTTGAAGGCCACTTAACTATTGCTGGAGAGCCGAAATGTAGTTAAGTGCCACTCGATAAAGGAAAAGAGAAATTTGAGAAGTGAAAAGAGTAATGTTTGCTCTAGTGCGATAAGTCATTCGAGCATGGACCAGAACGAGCTCTTGACAAGAAATGGGCAGATGACTAGAGAAAGTTTAATAAATAGCTATTACTATCTTTCTCTATAAACAAATTTTATTGATGTGAGTACAATGAGTAACAAAAATCCATTACTAAAAAGCAAAATTAAACACCTTCGAAGATAAAACAGTAAACTCGTCCACCATCCGGAGAAAATTTAGTTTTTGCCCCTACATTTCTTACACACAAACTAAGATCTAAACTATCTTTTAATGCTATCAACCACTTCCAAATCGTTGAAGTGGATGTTATTCTGCTCCAACCATATACATAAAACCATTGTCAACCACTAGATGGGATATCTGTTTTCCTTTCTTGGCTTAACACACTGAATTGAATAGAAGAAAACTATTCACTAAATCACACACAAAATCTTGTAAATTAAGTCCAACTCATACATCCAAGTCCAACCATTGGTCGGGATTTACAATTTGATAAGTTTTGTGTAATCGGGAGTTACAATCCAATTGATAAGAAGCCAAACATGATTTATGATCCTATAGGTCTTATGCAATTGGAAGTTATGATCCGATAAATCAACGAACTTTTGAGCAACCCATATAGCAACTCTCTAAGGACTACGCGTGCCATTAGGTGAAGAGTTAGGCTCTTCTTGGTAACTAAGATCACCAATCCTCTACTCATATCATTAATATATTTCAACAAACTAACCAATGAGTCGCATAATGGGATCTACATAGATCGTTTTAGAAATTGACTCATTACCTTATGCGACTCATAAATTTTAGGATAAATTGCATTTTTTGTCTCTTAACTATTTAGGTAGTATCGCTTTGGTCCCTTAACTAGAATTCGATTTCTTTTGGTCCCTTAATTTCTCTTCGTTACACATTTTGGTCCTTTCCGTTAGTTTTAATTCAAAAACGTTAGGTTTTCTTCATTTTCTTCTGGAATTTTTCTAGGATTCTTGTTGTTGAATGTTGACGGAGATGATATGAAGATGAAAAAATGAGAAGAAGATGAAGAAAACCTAACGTTTTTGAATTAAAACTAACAGAAAGGACCAAAATGTGTAACAACGAGAAGTTAAGGGACCAAAATAAATCTAATTTTAATTAAGGGACCAAAGTGATACTACCTAAATAGTTAAGAGAACAAAAATGCAATTTAGCCTAAATTTTAGCTAGGTTCATAACAAACATTGAAAAATATCCTAATCAAAACCCAACTCTCCTAACCTATTTCATTTTTAAAAAAGACATAATTTAGTTTATTAGATATATGCAAAGCTTTATCATTTCATTAATTTTCCTCATCTTGCTAATTTTTTTTCCTTATCTATTCTATACAATTGCTTACAATTAGCAGTAAATCAATGGAAGTTGCCACACGTACTCTAACACAGATTCGTTCTGTAGTTCTTCGTTGAAATTGACAATACAACATCAATGTTACTAAATTGAGTTGTTGATATGAGAAAGATCATGTCATTAGCACCGAGCAAGAAGCTTCCACCACCTAAGACTACCAAGATTCCAAGGACAAAAAGGAACATTGGATTCGATCATATATCCAATTATATATTCTCATCTTGAGTAAAAAAATCACGAGGTAATAACCACCACGTTAAGCTAAAGATGGGTTTATTTTTTATGTTCCACAAAATGAACCTGGAAGACGGTGTTGCCGTATATAGTCATAGTTATGCACCCAATTGCAGTATGGAGGAACATTCGTAATCAACAATTGAACATGCTTCATTATTGCTCCAAAATCTTGTCCATTGCTCCATTTGCTAAATGTCTAAATCTCTCAACCGATACATTTACATTCTGAATCAATCACAATAGTATAATTTGTTTCTATGTAAACAAAAAAAATCTATTTACCTCATTTTCATATCTCATGGAAAAAAATAAAAAAAATGTACCTATAATATTGGGTGTCGTTTACCCATGAAAAGTTCAATATATGGTTTTATGTGCGTCTTTAGTCTTCGTGAAAGATTCATGAAAAAGTCGCAAAGATTTTCATGTCTGCTCTGGGAGGGACCTAGGTGAATATTATATAGTTATAAATATGACACTCTCATGCATTCTTTCATACAAGTCCAAATAAATATTTTATATAAAAAGAGTTGAATTTGACCGAACCTAAGAACATAAATTAAATGAAAAATGAAATATTTGTTACATATCATATCAGTACCACCGCAGAAAATAGATAAGCTCTACCTATGGTAAATCAATCATTTGTGGTGGATTAATTAGCTAAAAGTTTATCTATTTATGTTAGCTTAGTAAAAAAGAGTACCACATCCACCGTTGCTCTTCAACTTATGTTTGATGATATTTTTCATTCTTCCAACCTCAAAGTTTTAGATTTTATAAGTATTTTATTTTATATTTATAGAAAATTAATAGTTGCGTGTGGATCTTCTAACACAATAGACAATAGATCTTTTAATTTACTTTTATGGATTCTCCTCATACCTCACTTAATCTTAAGTTAAAGTGTAATGCAATGGGATGCAACATCCCAATACTTGTTCCTTATAATTTCTTTTGTTTTTTCCTTCTTCAAAGTAAAATTAAAAAATAGACATATTGTGCAGTTTGGTTGGCTGCATTAATGCATACGCAATTATGCATTGTGTGATATTGTGATTGTCTTGTTCTCGATTTTGTCCTTAGTGTTGAGAAGAACCTGCATAGATTTTACACAATGCCAAAGTCCCTAACCCAACTAATGAAAATATTAAAATTTTACGCATTTAGATAAATGGTTAATAATATCGATTTTTTTTTAAGGAATGTCCATAATCTATTTCTTTGACAAAAATAAGTATATATTGTTACTTCCCTAAAAAAAAAGAAAGTATATATTGTTACTTCTCTTAAGAAAAAAGTATATATTATTATTATTTCGTATAGAAAGTAATATAAAATTTTAAAATTAAAAAGTATTAAGTTTAGATAAATCACCATTTATTTGACAGTTTAGATAAATCATAACTGGACAAAAGCACCACATCTAGTAACACTATCACGAAGAATGATGCTTCTTTTGAATAAGTTATCATTGGTTGAAAGTCGATTGTAAAGAAGAAGTCAAGCAAGTAAAGACACCTTCAAAGGAACCGCCTTATATTAAAGTAAATCTGAAAAAATAAAACGATAATATATTTCTCTAAAAACAATAGTATAATATGTCGTTTAAAAAAAAACAAAAAACAATAGTGTAATACGTCGTTTCAAAAAGAAATTGATGTACTAATATAAAAATGAAAACATCCATTCTCATATTTCCATTCTAGAGCAATGTTCTGTAACACAAGAAAAAAATTTGACCGCCAACACAACAACACACAGACAAGGGCAACAGTCAGGGGTATAGCTGAAATTTAATGAGGTGGTATATATAGAATCAATTCACCTAGATGCAAAAGTTACAAGGAGTTGCTGCTTATGCTAAAATCAATTCTAGACTTTAGAATCGATTTCACATTAAGAGATCCAGACATCATATTAGCCCAAAAAACTCATGTTTAGCCTTCCAAATATGCTTCTTGTTTCCCTCAATGTGAAACCAAACAGATGCTAAAAGGAGTAGGTTCATTATTTGGTGTATTATAATTTGGTCAATTTGCTCGTTGGTGGGATTGTTGACTATAATTTAGTCATATCACATTTCATAATAGTCTCATGATGATGATTTATATGAACATTCTAGCTTACAATTTTATGATTGGTGTGATAATTCAACAAACTGTCTCACTAAAAGATATCCTACAGTACATTGCGTGAAATAGATTGTACTAGTACACTAAAATTATTGCTTATCTAAAAAAGAAATACTTCAAAGACATATATGATTTGCATCCAATACCTTTAAGGCAGAAAAATATTTTCTCTTTCATTTTATCTATTGTTTTTCATTAATCCTTCTCTATCATAAAATACACAAAAATACACTATAGTTTCGATGATTTTTCTGCAACTAAAGTCGGTAAATCTCATATTTCACATACATTATTTAAATTGTAATTAACCACACCGATGTATTGAACACAATATGAAAATACCTATATTTTATGTTTATTTTTTTGTCACAATTTTATGTTTATGTTTTAATTATAGGAAAATGTTAACCAGTATGATGGAAGTACTAGTTAATAAAACAAATATAAAAATATTGTATTAGAAAGTGTGAAAATTAAAAGTTGTACATTCAACTTTTTAAAGTTAAGAGTTTGTTGTTTTTAATGAAAAATTTCAACTTTTAAACTTTTTAATTAGTGCAACAAAGACATTAGTTAATACCATCCATAATTATATAAAACGACACGATGGAAACTTGTTCTTGAGTGCTTAGTTATTTAAGTTATTTTAGTAGTACCACTTTGCTAACAGTGTTATCTAAACACTGTGGATGAGGTCGAATGTTGCAAATTATTCATAATCATAACTATATATAATTCTTAATTCAATCTTAGAATTATTCTGCCACTTTCCAGCACGAAAGTTGTGGAGTGGAGGCAAACAAAAGAGATTCCTACCCCCTCCTAAGGATGAACAGGAATAAAAGAAATTAAGTGTAGAAAGAAAATAAACAAGGCTAATGATTGGATACATAAGTGTTATGCATTCATAAGGTGGATGTATTATTTAACCAACTATTTGGGGTATGATACTAGGACAACAAAGAAAGACAGAGATGGCCGAAGATTCTCACAATGAGTCATTACCTTTTGTTACTACAATAATACTTTAGCATTAGACGAAAAGATAATTAAGGGAACGTGCAAAAAGAAACAGATTAATCAAATGTTAAGTATTGAATTTTAATTAGGCATGCTAAAATTGGGTTATGCTCGACATATGGAAGTGAGTGTGAATTAAATTAATGTAAGTCAAATAAAGACATGTACAGGGGAGATTTTGCACAGTAGTACGATACTGACTAAGGATTAACTCGAACTCTGTAATTTTATTATTTTTATCTGGGCTTTATGAGCTTTAAGCTTTTTCTGTTTTCACAGTAATATCAGTATTTTTGAGTAATACGCGATAAACAGGCGTGCATGAGATTTGCTATTTCTTCGTTAATATATGTTTTTTTTTTGAGCTGTGTCATTTGAACAATCATTTGAGTGATAATTTTGTGACAACCACTAATTTACAAAGGAAAGTGGATATTGACACGAAAACCAAAGTAATAGAGAGAGAAAGTAAAAAAATAATGTGAGTATGAGAGATAAAGTTGTCACATAGGTTGTCACAAAATGGTTGTCAAAAATATCTTCTTTTTTTTGGGATGGTTAATATATGCTTTTGTATCTTTTACTTTTTTATTTTATTTTTTATCTTTGTCTTTAACCTATTCATAATTAGAACAAGTAATTAGATGCACGTTTAATAAATTAAATAATTGTAATAATAAAAATTTAAGCAAAAAAAATTGATTAAAAAAGTTTCACGGAGATCAACCATCCACTTAACATTTTTTCTTATAAGCAGCAAGGATTTTATTATGGCTCCAAATTGAAGGAAGTTTGTTTGCAGTATTTTCAAAATGCGATGCACCTTCTGCACCTAACCAAGCGAAAATGCAGCCACAAAGACATGTGAAAAACATATATATGATTCAAACTTTTTGTAACACCAAAGCAGTATATGCCAGTCTCATCATGCTCAGAATTATGAAGCATTCCTCTAGCTGCCATCACTGAATGAACACGCTCTGTTTTTATGTGCATAGTTTTTTAGATTTTAATTTAAAGGAAGAAATAATTTTGATTAATAAATAAATTTTGAATAAAGTTTATGTTTTATATATCAGCAGTGCTATATCTCGCGGTTTATATCATAGCAAAATCGTCCCCACGTATTTACCACATTAGATGCTTGTTTGGCGGAAAAAACGTATGGTGGGATTGAAAAGGGAGTTTCTGCGGAAAAAACGTCCAAAAGTAATACAACTGTTTGGGATGAATTCGCGTGAACAAGCATTCCTCTTTATATATTAGTCCCCCGATCTCAATTACAAGCAAATTTTTACCTTTTAGATTCACTAAATGAGTGATGTATGTTGTTGATATTATAGACCACATACATCACATTCAATGAATCTAAAAAGTAAAAAATTTACTTATCACTGAGATATGAGAGAGTACTAAATGATATAATTGACAAAAAATGGTTGTAAAACATTCAAATTTAAATTAGAAAAAACTATAGGAACCTCAACAAAATCAAAAAATTTCATGGTGGGAACCTCGTCGTAGAGATCTATCGACCGGTAGGGAACTGACTAAATAACTGAGACAGAAATTTACTTGTAGTTTGAATTGAACCAGCTACTTATGCAGCAATTCTTTGACTTTGGTCTTTAATTGGTGATAGCTAGCCACAGTCACAAAATTTTATTGCCGCCCTATCCGTTAGTCTTTGCCTCCACTATGCCATTTGTGTTCATAAAATTATAGAGATGAAAATCTAGTACTTAATCATTGATAAAAGTTCTTTTTGTAGATAAACCTGTACCCCTCTTTTCTATGATGTGCCAAATGTAAGGTAAAATAGCTAAATTAACTAATATTTTCAAGTTAATGAACTAAATTGATAATTTGAAAGATAAATTGATGAATCAAGCTAAACCTAATGGTCCATTACTAGTGTTAGCTCACATAGTGCTATATATTACAACCGGTTCGGCATATAGTTGGCATAATATATCCCACCAAACACACTTAAGATTATGAATTGAGTTAGTGATGTAGATGCTCTCAAAAAGGTTATTTTAATTTGCATTATCCACAACTTGTATGGTAGCAAGACGTGCCATATTAATTGTCTTCAACCATATACTCCTACATCTCTTTCCTTAGTTTAAAGAGAGAACAAAAATGAAAATGGTATGAGTAAGACACTAACATAGTTACAATCGCATACTGCTAGTCTGGCGGTGACTACTAGTGGTCATATTTTGTAATGAAGTATGAATTGACTTAGTTTGGATTTTAGTACAAAGCGTGCGGTACGTCAAAAATAAAACCAGACATTCTTTATCTCTCTCTCTCTCTTCCCTCTCTCAAGAAAGAAAAAACATGTACACTGGAGTTTGAAATTTGGAACCCATACACTTTATACAAAAAGTTAGCAACAAAACTGATACCATAAAAAATAGTGGGTCACGCCTCACTCCTACCAATGTGAGACAATCCCTGTGTGTTTTTTTGTTTTACAGTTCAAAATCATAGATATATAAGTGTATGCTAGTACATTTGACAAATCTCTAAGTATGGAGATTAAACCCAATGCTTGCTTGTGTATAAACAAAAGACCAAGTGGGGCATTTTTTTTTTGAAATTTAAATTAAAGGTGAAGTAAGTGGAAATAGAAAAGGACCAGACATAATAATAAAAAAGGAAGATTATGATAGGGCAGGATCCGTAGTACACTCTCACAATCAGAAATTAACGATTCTGGATTAGCCATGATATAACGTAAAAGTTGATAAAAAGATTATTATGATATCAAATGTGGAAATATAGCATGGAGGGAAAAAAAGATGGACTGGAATTAGAGGGTCAAGATCTGATTCTCCGCTGTGTATATGACATAAAAATAGGGCATGCACTTTTCTCAACCCCCATTTTTGTCGTTTTCATTTCTCTATATGAACTATATCGATCTACGTGCTATACTAACCTAGGATTTCTTGTCTATTTTCATTTTTTTTTCCTATTCAAAATACTATCGGTTAAGTGTATGATTAGTATTATGACAGTGTTTCAAAATCACGGCAATCCATCAACCGCAAAATGTAGCTTTTAAAGAATTATGATGGGTCGTCGTGATTCTTGCACGTTTATTGTGATATCTAGTATAAACTAATCGGTGAATAATCATATATTTTGTTTATAAGTTGTGAAGGCATCATATATCTCTTTCAACAAATATCACATGTATAATATTAAAGTAATTTAAAAATAGTAATTTTTGTATCAAAATGTGGCTTTTTATTGTTAATGGTAAATCAAATTGATTAGAGAAATACATTTCAAAACTAAATTAATTAACAAAATAAACAGTTAACAGTGCTATATATAGCAACAGCCCATGTCACGAAAATATCACAACCATATACTTGCCTTTGACTTCTAAAAGCTTTTTTAAGTTTTTTTTTAGAGGAAAAGCTTTTTAACTTTTTTTTTCTTTTTAAAATAAAAAAGTATAATGGGTAGTTAATTGTTTGCCTATCAAATTTAAACTCATCATTTTTACCTCAAAAATATGTCTTATATGCTTCCATGTGCTATGCTAATCTGCTTTGCTTCCATGCTCCTACTAAATCTAAAATTTTAAATAAATACTCGTCACAAGTTTTGGTGTGAATATTATATGAAAAAGATGAGTGTACTGTATCATCACTTTTGCAATGTGGACGATTCAAATAAAAAAGAGCAATTTGTAAGTTTTTGTGTGAATTTATCGAAAATGTTTTTCGTTAGATTAATTATTTCCCTAACATAGCACATTAAAAAAAACAAAAAACAAAATTGATATCTAGTTTAAGAATTGTCTAATCCGATGGGTCAAGTCTTACCGTACATTTGTGGGGATCCCATAGCAAAAGAAATATTTAAAGACCAAATACAAATAAAATAGGGATTTACCTTTTTTTTTTTGAAATTTAATGAAGGCATTATGACATAGATCTTTCGTTTTGTCATATATATAATTTATTTTTCAGTGTATTGAGTTTTAAAAAGTTGTTTTTCAATATTTTGTGTAGGCCATTACCCACACTACCCACAAAGCGGGTATGTCATTGCAAAGAGAAAAATGGTATTTTTTTTTTTGACAAAAGAAAAATGGTATTTGTACACTATTTTGTGATAATTTTGCTACAACTTTCTTTTATATTTTTATTGTGTTTTTACTCTTTCTATTGTTTATTAATAAGAAGAAGACTATTTCAAAAGTTATCACAAAATAGTTTTACAAATATCATTACTCTTGCAAAGAACAGTATTCTATGCAAAAACTTTCAAACGCTAAAACAAAGAGATTGTGAATGTTTAAAACTGCCCATATACATATTAAATGTTCGAATGAATTTTTGTCATCGAAATTGTACTTAGAGACAACTCTAAGTCTCAGAGTGTCTCTCTCTCAATATACTCATATCACAATATATATTTTTAAATAAGTCACTCTAACAAGTCACGTTAAATATTTGTTGAACATATGAAGTATAACAAAATGTTCATTTTTTAAGGCAAATTAATCTTACACCATGCACTAATTTATTTTTTATTATTTGATCAATAAGTCTCGTCACATTTCATATGATTCATTGGTGAGATTTATTAATTCAATGGTGAGAACAAACTTATGTATGATGCATGTATGACTTACCTCACTTTTACAACGTAGACTTGAGCCATTTTTATACAAAAGTCACATTTAATATAATTCTTTAAACGATAGAATATAATGACACTTACCACTTCCTTATGGCTGTGGGTATAATATCTTTACTTTTTATAAAAGATACTTTATATCTTTAAATAAAAAAAAAAGATACTTTATAATTGATATAAACATAATATATTTGTTTCCATCAATTGCTCATTTTTGAAGTACTCATGATTGAATAATCAATATTAATCGAAGTTCTTTAATAAATTGAGAATGAGTTCAATCATTCAACAAAAATCCATCTCTCCTTAATTATTAATGCTATTGCAATTACCATGATGAAATTAAAAAGGAACCCGGTCGCAGATTGATTTATCATGTATGTATATCGGGAAAGAAATGAGAAGGCTCAGAGGAACCGTGCCGTTTGGTTCAGACTGTTGGGACAAAAATTGCACCACTGTGTAGTAGTCCTATTAATACCTATTCTGTGTCCTCAGTAAGCACATCGTAACAAGAACATAGTTGTAAGTTGTAACCACTTACAAGTACCACACAGCTGTACCAAACACTCTCTATAACTGTTATAAAATGAATGCTCCTCCTATCAGTATACTCTAATTAAAAACAGTACTCACAGTATTTCATGGAGTATTAATTTGGAATATTTTTTATTTTAAATTATTTGTTGTTTTTTTAACCAAAAAAAAAAAAACTAGGCAATCCATTGCCTAAACACCTTAGAGGAGTCAACCAACTCAGTGAGGACTAATTGCGGAAGAGTATATATTCAAAATGTTGACATTCACGGTCCAAAACTTTGCCAACCATTGAGCAAATATATCGTCTTTCCTCAAAATATGAGTAAATGAAACCAACTAAGAGGTGAGAGTTTGCTTCCTAATGAGATTAAGAATAGTTGTTTGATGATAGAAAGTCAAATATGATGATCATTTACGATCAAACCCAGTACAATCTTGGAGTCATGTTTCAAAATAATATAATTATAACTTAGGTCCCAAGCCAATTGGAAACCTCACCAAATTGTTAAGAATTGGCCAAACAATAATTTAGACACAAAAAATAAACTTTGATATATTTAGAAAGAACAAAAATATGTTTAACTTTAAATATTACATCCTCTGTCTCAAAATAACCGAGCCATTTGTAAAAAAAAATCCAAAATAAGTAAGTCATTTTAGTTTTCAATACAATATTAATTACTTTCTTTCCTTTATAATTCTAATTAATATTACTTTCATCACTCTCAATTCAATATATTCCACTTTACATTTATGATAGTGGAGAATGCATCAATACTTAACAAGAGCACTTAAAACAATTTTTCTCTCTCCTTCATTTATACATTTTTCTTAATATGTGTAAAATAAGCAATGACTCAGATAATTCGGGACGGAGGGGGTATTGTATATGAATGATATCTTTGACAATACACTTGTGGATGTTTGACATTTTTTTTCTTCAGAAATTAATTACAAAGACTAAAAGCGGTTCACTTAAAGCTAATATTTGTAGTTTATTACTCCCTCCGTCCCATGATATATGACACAATTGACCCTATTACGCATGCCAATATATAATTTTGAGCTTAAATATCTTGAATAATATATTAGAAAAAATTATGAAAATTTGGTATTTTGAAAATACTCACCGAGACGAATTTAACGACATCTTATATGATATTAGTTATCTTTGTATATTAGTAGAAAAATATGGTCAAAGTAAGTTAGGTCAAAATTACACATTTTCAAATGGGTCATCTATTGCAGGACGAATGGAGTATTTAGAATTGATTCTAACACACAACTTTGTCATTCAACTCACATTCACATAAATGTATTCAAATACAAATCATTTTACATACGATTCACTTTTATATAGAATAAATTTTACAGAATTATTTCACTCAAAATCAATTCTTATCAAATCAGAACTCAACATACCTCATATTTATTTGGGTCTTGTTAACGAGTGTTCTAGATCACTCTTTAAGCATTTCTAATGAAGAAACTATTGTTTAAAAAAAATTAAAAACTTCAATTTTCAATATAATAAATGCACAAACTTTCATAAAAACTTAAAACTTAGTGTTTAAAGAGTACCCCGAGAGTACTCATAGCATTTCCCTATTTATTTTAACAAGATCAAGTAAATAAATTGCATTTAACTATGAAGTTAAATGAATTTGAATCTCATTCTCAAACTCAATCTCATAAGATAAGAGTTATGGCATGCACCCTGAGCAATATTGGTCGTTGAATTGAGATCCAACGGTTTATCTTACACCTTCAATTTAACACAGCCAAACCGATCTCGATCGTCCATTTATATCGGATGGCCAAGATGTATCACTACCGTAGCATTATACGTATTATTGTTTTGTGTATACTATCCTGTAGTATTGAAGTAATACATTACAAAGTAGAGATGGGACGACAGAAACAGAACAAACAGCCTCCTCCTAACCTATAGAATCCTACTGTGCAAGACTGAAAGTAGTAGGAAAGGAACACATTCACCTACAATTTACTGCCAAATTTTAATTTTATTCTGTCCCTCATTATTTTACAATAATAAATCCATTTATGTACTAGACTAGACTCTACTCTACAATTACAATTACAAACACCACTTCACTCCCATCCCATCTCTCCCCCTTGGTTTCCTAACCCAACTTCAGATTTGAATCAACTCTAAAAATAAATATCATTATTCCTTTGTACCCTCAAATTCTCTCCCATTTAAAAAAAAACATCTTCAACTTAAAATTTGAAGTACTTGTTTGATTCTTCATTATTATAGCATTTTCCATTTCACAACAACTTCAACTTAGTTTTATGTGATGATGGCTCCAAAATACTTACATGAACTACTAAAGGAAGATCAAGAACCATTTCTTCTCAACAAATACATTTCACATAAACGTAGTCAAATGAAAATCACCACTTTACAACTCAAGAAAAAACCATTCAACTCAAAATCAAACTTCAACATGAATCTTTGTAAAAACACTTCTTGTTTTTTCTCATTTCCAGAAACACCAGACTTCAGAAAATCACCACTGTTTGAACTAACTTCCCCTGTTAAAAGTCCTTGCAAAATCCCTTCTAGAACAGCAACACTTCTTCTTGAAGCTGCTCTTAGGATCCAGAAACATTCTTCATCTTCTTCAAGTTCCAAAAACAAAACAAAAAACAAAGGCTTTGGGCTATTTGGTTCTTTGTTCAAGAAACTAACACAACGAAACCAGAACCGGAAGCATGAAATAGAGAATGAATATGTGTCTGTGAGGGAGTTATTGAAGTTGGATTCTCCTGTGAAGCAACGTAGAGCAAAAATGGAAACTTCAAGTAGTGGTTACTCATTTGTTACTGATCATGAAGCTTGTGCTTGTCACCATCACCAACATGCTTTTCCTGAAACTCCTTTTCATTTTGTTCTTCAAACAAGTCCTTGCTCCGGCAGCCACACGCCGGAGTTAGCGTCGCCGAGTCGAAACATAACAGAGGTTTGTTCTTTTCATAACTTGGAATTTCACTTGTTAATTTTTTATTTTTCGTTTTGAATGTTTAATGGTTTTGATTTCCAGAATTTTGATAATTGTACTTTTCGATTGTGTTTCTGCCATGCAAATCTTTCTCTCTCTGTGATTGTTTGTTTGTTTGTTTGGTAAATTACTTTCTTAAAAGATGACAAATTATGTTTTGTTTGTTCTTTTGTTTGTTTTCATAGTTTCAGTAGATCCACATGTTCTTTTGTTTGAATTATTACTGTAGCAAAAATCACAAAAATAGTTGATTTTTTTTTTCAGTTCATACTATGCAGAAATAGTTTTTACTATTTATTAGCAGAGTTACTTATAATTATTTTTTTGTCAATTGTAGAAACAGATTATTTATTACTAACATCTGTGATTCTGTACAACAAATACTTATACTTGTTGAAAAAGTGCTTAACCAAGTTAAAAAACATGTTATTGAATGAGTGTTTTTGTGGAATTTAATATAGGACAAAGAAAGTAATGAAGCAGTTGAAAGTATCAATCAATTCAAGTCAGGGGAAGAAGAGGAAGAAGATAAGGAACAGTGTAGTCCAGTCTGTGTTTTAGACCCACCATTCGAGGATGATGATGAAGTACATATAAACGATGATGAAGATGGTGTTGATTTTGATTTAGAGAGCAGCTATGCCATTGTTCAGAGTATGTCACAGTTATATTTATTTTTTCTTGTACCATTCTTATTTGTTGATTGTATGGTCGTTTTCTATCAACACAAACTTGTTTGTCTCGTACAAAAACACATTAAGAGGCAACCTTGGCCTTGTTGGTAAGGATTCAGCTCAGATCCTACAAGGATCGCGATCAAATTAAGTTGTCGATGTGAGACCCCGTTGATAGGTGATATATAAGTACATTTGTCAGCGTTGTCTGAGTCATGAGACTTTTTCTAACCTTGATCAACGCGCGTGATCAAATTCACCTAAATTTTTTATTATTGAAAAACAAACACATTAAGTGGGGCTAGCTAATTGCTGAGGTGATTGTGTTGTGTGTGCTGAATATTTGAATCGTGCCATATTTAAAGATTACAGCTGCTCAACATTCAATGTGGACTTGGCCTAGTGGCCTACTCTTTGTTTACAACTACATATAGCTCATTCTGTTATTAAATAGAATATGACCCACAAAATTTCATTTTAGGAGATCTGTTTCAGTTGAGATCTTTCAATCAATATGTTGGATAACATTTGAGCAATCAAACCCTTATCAAGTCTTATAAATTTTACTTGACTTTTTTGTTTGTTTTGATTGGCAAATTGTAGTATGTTGGTAAATGAGTGGGTTATGTAACTTATGTCAGTGACCTGATTAATACTCATTGGGATAAATTTTTTGGTACCTTAAATTTTGTTGTTGAGAATGCAGTGTTACCAATAATGTTACATGTACCATATCCTTAAGACAAGTAATTTTACATATGTACGGTTACACCAATCAGTTTACTGTTCTATTCTACACATACTTTCACTCGACAATATGGATATGTTAATGTGCTAGTACTTAATATGAGTGTTGTCTAATATAAGTACTTCACAGTCTATTTAAGATGAGAAACAATAACTTCTGACTTCAAGTCTTTAAGATGCTGTGATGTTGAATAACAACAATTATTGAATTAATCTAACCAAGATATTTTACAGGAGCAAGGCAGAAGATATTGTACAAGCTTTGCAGATTTGAGAAACTTGCAGAATTGGATCCATTAGAACTTGAGAAAAGAATGCTGGATCAAGAAGAGGATGAGGATGAAACATATATGGAAGAGGACGATATTGATGACGAGGAAGGGGAGGTTTCATTTAAAGAAAATGACTTCAAAGAATTGGTTTTTGAAGCTGTCTATCTGTCAATGGTCCATGACAGACAGCAAATCCCACAAGAATTTAAGAAACTGATATCTGATCTAATTCTGGAAGAAGAAAGAGAACTCAATTCTTTAGAAGATAGCGACGTGGTGATAACTAGGATATTGAAGAGGTTGGAATCATGGAAAGAAGTGGAGTCAAACACAATTGATATGATGATAGAAGAGGATTTCTCTATAGAGGATGGAGGGTGGAAGAAAAATGTTGAGCAGATAAGGAACATGGCTGGGGAGATTGAGGTTGCAATCTTTAGCATTCTGGTGGATGAATTTTCAGAGGAATTAGCATGTTAATGGGGGTAAATTTTGAAACTAAGTATGAATGGATAACCTTTATTCTTTATCTTAGAAGAGTATAGTCTTACATGGATTGTATTATTGGGATAGGCTAGTTAGTTAGGGAAAAAAAAAGTGACCAAAGAATATAATTTGGGTTTATGTACATGGTGACTCATGTTTGTAGCTAGATGTGGAGATGCCCTATGTCTCATTTGCTTAATTAAGTATTATAATTTTGATACTTCTTGACCACAATCTTACAAGTATCTACTAATTTTATATGTTGTTATGTGTTATAGTAACAAATCTAATAATTAGGTCAGAAGATAAACTTGCAAAAACTCGATGATTGATTCCAGAGTTCGGCCACTTGTAACTACATTTCTTACAACCGAGTAGTTGTTGTCACTTTATGTTATACAACGAATTAGAGTTACGAGAGTACAAGACTTTGTTTAAAAACTCGGTTTCGGTTTACATGATTACCACTCCCCAGAAGAGGTAATAATGTAAGGATCCTGTTAGTCTGTTCCTTATTAGTGAAAATGAGTTATACTCAACATTATGAAGTGAGAATGGAGCAGAAAAAGCGAATATAAATTCAATGCATCTAATGTTAATGTCTCTATCCTTGGTATACTTTTAGTACAAAACGCACAACCATGTTATTAAGTGTTTGGTAATTTATTGAATGCATCTTTTAAACACCTTTGGGCTTTTCAAGGGAATAAGCGTTGGAGCCAGCAGGTGTAAAAGATAAAAGATAGAATTACAGTTGTTGGCAGAGAATCAAATAATTTGAGGAGCTTTCTCTAGGAAGGAGCAATATATGAAAACGACTAATCACTAATGAGTCTAATCTCATGTTACTTTTCTTTTCCAATACAAGGTCCTTTTGTTGATATGTAATTGTAATGGGTAAATGACTTGTCAATTTTACAACTTTGTTTTTGGTTTTACTTTTTCCTTTTCCAAGTTGTGTTGATCACTCTTGGTAGCTTCACTGGTTAATGATTATGCTTTTCAATTTTTAGTGATAAATCACTATCATTTGTAACCCCTTGAATATGGGATCCAGCACCTTTTTCTTTGCTGAATGATAGTTATAGATTAATAGAATGGGGTTGAGCATTTTCAATCAAAAGCGTCATGATTTCTAGGGGAACATTGACAATTATTCCTTCTTTTATTAAAAATTTTGTTATACAATACAATGTAATAAACAATTGCTCCTGTTTGTTATAAGCTGGAAAATTGACTCTAAGGCCAATACTAATGTTAAAATTTCAGAAATTCTATTCTAGCAAAGGCAATTATACCATAATAATTATTAGTATAATTTATTAAAACATTCTTATTAATTATAGTTAACAGAATAGTTAAATGAAGTAAAATTCAATAAATAAATTAATTATATTAATGAAAAAAATTGCATTGATATTCTAAAATGACAATTATTTTAAGACTTAAAAAAATGTTAGTGATAATTAAAATGACATGGTGGGACACTAATGATGAATTTCCAGTTTGTGTCCAAATTTCCACATACGATCATTCTTTCATTACTTTTAAGTTGCAAGTGCAATGATTTTGTTTTCAAGTGTACTTGAACCAATCCATAGTACATAAATATGGTTTGTTCTTCATCTGGGTAAAGACAAATTTTGGAGCACACAATTTTATTTTCCTTCTAAATGAATATTCCATCATCTGATCATGGTTTCTAAATGATTTTATATTTTGGTTTCATCAATAAATGAAAACTCTGGAACTCCGGTTTTTTTTAGTTTTCAAAGTTACCAGAATATTTTTTCTTTCCTGATATTAATTGTGAGAAGCAAAATTGAGATTATGAAAAATGTGGGGTACAGGGACT
>Ga0228711_1002636_pt1 | contig 27719 bp, 10 predicted proteins | sample MedpolnodulmetaG_2_FD_177996 | JGI IMG/M metagenome (GOLD analysis project Ga0228711, IMG submission 177996) | Root nodule microbial communities from Medicago polymorpha collected in Santa Monica, California, United States - brown nodules | ecosystem: Host-associated > Plants > Roots > Nodule... | reverse complement strand
AAATAGACCTCATAAATCTTTTTTTTTTTTTTTCAAGATTAAACTTCAGTAAATGTGCAAGAAAACTTAATTCAAGACTTACAATCCTCGTTGAGTTTACTCAAAAGTTGTTCCTTCGTAGGAATAAGATACATCCCAGCAGAAACAGCCTTCTTGATAGCCCAACCATGATAAGGTGCAAGCGCTTGTTCGTAAGCTTTTGAAGCTGGATCCCTAAGGGAATTTCCCCTGCCACACGATACACAGGAACTCAACTCATTTACAGTATTCATTTTGCTATTATGCCATAAGCTTAATATAAAAGAATATAAGAAACAACTCTGTTAATTCAAATATATATCAGTGCATGTAATACGTGTTCGTTAACACTATAGGACGGCTAGCTCATGGCTGAGAATTGTTCGAGTATAAAGACTACTTTGATCATATTCCTAGTTGGTCACATCACATCCAAGACTACATGTCAGCAGCACGAACAAATCTAAGATAGATTCTGATACGGGACACCATCTTAGAATTTGAGCTAGGCCCAACTCTACCCCCAAAAGCTAGCTAAAAGGGTGAGGATTGGCAAAGCCTTGCACAACTACGGCTTTATCTCAATTTTAAGTGGGATCTCAACAAACCCAATAAGGGTACGGTTTGGAGATAATCACTTTTTGCTGTAAGGCAAGAAATTATTTGATCCGAAAGGAAGTACTTTTGGACAAGGTAAGCCGCCAAGAGTGTGTATAGTCTAGAAAAATTTTAAGATGTAGAAAATTTTCCAGAAAATTACTGGAAGTAAAAATTCACAATTACTTAAAGAATCTTTCCTCTTGTGTTTAATGGAGGAAATTATGCTAACCTCTCTGGTGGTTTAATGAAATTATACTCACCCTATTAAAACATTTATGCTTTCTTGTTCCCGTTATATATATTAAAAAGTATTATGTGATGTACTAAATTCACAGATTTTTATAGACGTTGCCCGCAACAAGTGCAAGTTCTTCAAAGGCACAAAATTTAAGGCGCTGGAGGTCATCACCTATAAGGAACATTTTCACAAAATTATTTACTCATTTGAGTTATTTCATTTGTTTCCTGCATACTAAACCAGCTAGCGACCATTTAACCTTTAGGTGCAGACAGAATCTTCTAACAACTATCATTTTAAAACTGGTGTCAAACAGCATATCAGGAAAAAAAGTGACAGAAAATGAAGAACTTTGAACTGGTACTGGTAACAAAAAAAATGAGAACTAAACCTAATTGTGATACAGAATTTGTACCATCCACTTCGATGATATTATAATGTGCATGCAGACTTAACTTGGCCCGAAACTGATTAATAAAAATAGAAGAAAAAACCAAAATAACATGAAACATTTTTGTTCCTCATAGTTTTATTCAAGCCACAAGCAAAAGGGGAAAATCAAATCTCAGCCTCTGCCATTCAAAAGAAAAATTTCTCAGCCTCCTTTTTCCACCTTCACTCTGTTCAAAGTCCCACATTGGATGAGATATGGCATGAACATGTGTCTATAAATGGGAGCAGTCCTCACCTTACAAGCCGGTTTTGTAAGGATTGAGTTAGGCGTGACCCAAATTCTAATATGGTATAAGAGTCTATCCAAGATCCGTTGGACCGCTTGCTATCATGTTGCTTACCACTATCGGGCCACTCGGGTCATGCTTCAGGTGTTTAGTCCTAGGCGTGGAAGGGGTGTCGTTTTAAGAGTCTCACATTGGTTGAGATATGGTCTGAAAATGGGTTTATAGGTGGTGGGTACTCCTCACTTTACAAGCTGGTTTTGTAAGGGTTGAGTTAGGCCCAACCCAAATTCTAAGAGACTACCCAACCGTCATGGATAAAAAGCGGAATCTAGCTAACCCTTCCATTCAATTTCGCACTCCCACTTGAGTTTCATTGCAATGTATTTCCCACTCTTCCATGTCTAGTATAATCTTAAAATTGTTCAAACCATAACACAAACACAGCAGTTTAAAGATACAAGAAACTAGCAAGAAACAAATTGCAAAGCAGTAACCAATACACATACTCAGTGATTATCATTTGCTGAAAGAGTACTCTGACCATGTCTAGTCCGCGCTTTACTCTCAACAAATTTCTAGTATGGCTGCCTGCATTTCTGACAGAATTGGCTTGTACATCCTGATCAATCAAAGAATGTAACTTCTGAGTCGACTTTGATGCCTCAGCTAGATCATTAACCTAAAGACCATTAAACAATCAATTAATAAATCCTTGAAGGCTTGGCTTAACAAATGCATGAAGTATATACACTAAGCAACAATAAGAAAGTGTCCAAAGTACACACACACATAATAAACAGTTAATTTCTTGAGATCCTTGTAAATTATATACAAAAGAACTACACTGCGACCAATCCAAAATACCAAAAATACTTTTTTTCCCTTCCTTTCTATCAATAATCATATTACCGCAAATAAAAGAACTATTTTGATTGGCTTGTTTAGGTTTATCTACTATCATAAGCATTTGTGAGACTGTTTGGAAGAGCTTACGGAAACATCTTATGACATGTCTATAAGTTGGTTTTAGCTTATTTTCATAAGCTCTATCATTGTGAAGTATACATACATATACATAAATAAACATTTGATTTCTTGAGATAAATGTAAATTATACACAAGAACTACACAACCATCCAAACTACCAAAAAAACAATATTTTTTCTTCCATTCTAATCATACTACGTGCAAATAAAAAACTGACATGATTTAAGGGTCGGCTTGGATTAGCTTATTTGAACTTATCTACTAAGACAAGCATTTGTGAGACTTTTTCGAAGAGCTTATGGAATCAACTAACAACAAGTCCGTAAGCTGTTTTCAGCTTATTTCCATAAGCTCTTCAGCATAAACACTTGATTTCTTGAGATCATTAGAAATTATACACAAAAGAACTACACTTCCAGTAATCCAAAATGCTAAAAATTCTTTTTTTTTCTTCCTTTCTAATCAAATTTACTGCAAAAATTAAAAACTTAGCATAATTTCAATCAAGGGTTCTAACTTCTGAGCTTAAAAAAACAGAAAAATAATAAATTAAGTTCCACAGCTAATGACACAATGAAATGAAAGGAACAAAGAAATAAATAAAAATCAAAACTTTCGATGACCCTTTTAATTATTACAATAAACCCAATTGAAAAAGTAAACAAAGGATCAAACCTTGGCAACATAATCCTTCTCAGCGAACTTGAAGGCGATGCCTAAGGAACCAAAGAGAGGGGAAACGAGAGAGCAGGCATGAGAGAAGGGAGCAACTTCAAGCTCTGCGGATTGAGAATCAGAGACAGTGTTGGCGAGGTTTTTGAATGCAACTGCAATTTGATGAAGTGTTTTGTTGCTGCTGATGGGTTCTGCCATTGAAGCCAATGAAGTTGTGTTTGTGTTACTGAATGCTGTCAAATGATGTCTCTTTTCTGGTGAAATGGTATAATATAATGTGATTCTTCGAGATGGTGAATTGGTGGTCAAGATGGAGTTTTGGGCCGGCAAGAATTCAATCAATGCATGATTCGATGCCACGTTACTTTTCACGGCCGTCCGATTTGATTTAATGGTCAGATCATAAAACTGTTTTGTAATCTAAACCGTTCGATGTGTTATCAATGGCTGTGATTGAGTACGGCGTGAAACTGCATGCTTTATTACAGCACCAAATCTCGTGGATTTAACTCACTAGATAATAAGATTGCATTATAATGTACATTGAGGTTTGAGGTTTGAACTCCGGACACACTTATACACTTTTTAAAAAGTAAATCTCAATTACACTTTTTAATCTTAAAAATTTTTATGTGAACATTCTTAGTCTTGTAAAAAATTTCATCAACTTTTTTTGTTTCTATAAAATTTTTACGGTCACCATTTGTCTCTAAAAATATTTAAAAAGTGTTACAAACACTATATGTAATTTTTTTTAGACACTAAAAACAAAATTTTAGATTTTATAGAGACCATTTACTTTTTTTTATGAGAAATGGGTCATTTAATTATTTAACCCTTAGATATAAGGGTTAAATATGTTTTTGGTCCCGATAAATATACTAATTTTTCATTTTAATCTCTCTAAAATTTTCCTTCAACTTTTAGTCCTTATAAAATTTTCAATCACTACTTTTGGTTGCTATTTTTAAGTTAATTTTTGTATTTTTTTAATGAAATTTTCCAGAAATGTGTAGAAAATTGTAAAAATCGTTCCAAAAAAAATATTAGAATTTTTTAATAAAACATAAATTAAATATGAATTTTTAACCGTAAAAAATATAAAAATTCATATTTAATTCAAGTTAAAAAATTCTAATTTTTCAGGAGACATTCTTATAGTATTATGAATTTTACTGCAAAATTTAATTCAAAAATATGAATTGTACATATGCGTTTACTTTAAAAGAGGGACCAAAGGTGAAGATGGAAAGTTTTTGAGGGACTAAAAGTTGAAGTAATTTTTTAGAGGGACTAAAACAAAAAGTTGACATATTTATAGGGACCAAAAACATATTTAACCCTTTTAAAAAACATAAAAAACTTACTTATACTCTAAAAAGTTCTCAGTTACACCCAAATAATATTTGTCAAAAATCATTTTTTATCATTCTCTCACTCTATATTTGAATTACAAGCGTACATTAGCACTGTATTGCATAGGTTGGTGAAATTATGCTTCTTCAATAATCATTTTATTGATTTTCTTGATTGCTCTTCAAGTTCTCTGTGTCCTTTGCGTTTGGTAATTGATCACAAATCTATGCCATCGTTGTGTTCTTTTAGAAGTTAAAGTGAGCTGAGTTTATGGTAGCACACGAAACTGAGTTTATGGTAGTACACATAAACTGAGTTTACTTGGTGTACATGAAACTCAGTTTATGCACATTGTGTTGATTTAGAGGTTCACGTGAATTGAGTTTAGGGGAGCACACGTAAGCTCAGTTTACCTGATTTACGTAAACTGAATTTGCGAAATCCAACTGAATTTACTTTGTTTGAGTTTGAGTTTCTGAGGTTTTCAGAAAGAAAAAAAAGAATACACGTTTTCAGTTTGCGTAGGGTTTAGGTTTAAGAGGAAGATAAATATGATTTTTGTGTTTGCGTGGAAGATATAATAGGGATTTGCATTCAATGGAACATTTATTTTATTTTAAGAGTATTTTGATTATTTTGGGGTGTAACTAAAAAAAATCATCTAACCATTTGATATAGATTAAAAAATTGTATAATTAAAAGAGAAAAATGTATTTTCACTAAAGTTTCCATTTTAACAAGTATTTTTACTAAAAGACAGAGATGTACTTGTGGTGGGTGCATTACCTACGATCATCTCTCCCGTGGCGACAAGAGGAGCTTTAGGTTGAAGGAGGTCTTATTGGTGGTGCGTCATAAGGTCAAGGTGTTTTGAGTATTAGCTTGATCGAGGTTTCTCTAGTCCTATGTATTCATAAATATTTTAGAGAATTAGGGCTACGTAATTCTCTCTTGACGAAGTGGCATAGGTCACTTTTATATATGCCCATAACCTCTTGTTTATAGAGTTCTTCATATGGGCGTAATGGGCAAGTTATTGAGGGAGTAATCGAAAGTGGTGCATGAATTATAAGATCATAAATTCTCACGCTGCTTCACCTCTCTAGACCGAGTCAAATATACAAGTTTAGCGGACTCCTTTGTATTTCGGGTAACAAGTCCGTGAGATTTCGGTCATCTGTTGAGTCAACCTCAAATTGCATAGGACGGTACATACTTCCTAATAATATTATCCTTGTACAAGGATAAAAGAAAAGTGGAAGATGTTTAGTTCGAAGTGATACAAATAACATAGACTAAAAAGTTTCAATAGAAGAAGAAAAAAAAGTAATTAATATTGTATTAAAAATTAAAACTGATTTTTTTTTTTTTTTTACAATTAAGTCATTTTTTATGGAACAAATGGAGTATAATTTATCTATATCACTACTAATGCCCAAAAGGACACTAGTGCGCTTGTGTTTCCGCTTTTATTGATAAAAAATAATAGAAATTGCTCAAAATAGAGCTCAAATTATACATGCAAAGAGTATAAGCTTGAGGTGAAGGCTAGGTTTACATCAAATACCTTGTTGAAAATATGTGTGTTTCTGTTTCTGTGTTGTTGTTATATGACTTAAGCAGAAACATAAGGAGCATGAGTTAACTCACACAATGGTAATTTTGGTATTTCAGTTGGGAGCGAACAATTTATGTTGGGTAAAGAGCAGATTTCTACCTTGTTAGGTTTGTGAGGCCATGCTTATGGGCCAGTGGATTTGTTATTGGGTCGATGAACTTAACATTTGGGTTTGGTCTAATCCAAAAATCGAGTATAGATTAATAAAGAACGATAAAGGAATACATGTCTCTCAAGTTGTTCAAAAGTCTCTTGGATTTGTCCGATCAAAACTTCCATCGCGCAAATCTATCATGAATTATGATTTGATCGATGTTTTTTTTGATAAAGTCTTGACTCTCGATTACCTTATTTTCAAGGGCTGAGCAGCTTTAAGGGCGAATAGAGCATTCTCCAAAGTAAATGGATAAAGTACTTCCCATATTATAACAAATGTGACACTTTTTTTACTGGACTTGCCCAACTATTAAACGGCCAAATAGCTATGTTTAGCTTTTATTTCTAACTTTTATTTGTAAATGTAATAATTATTCTTGTGTTCCGTTTGTTTGAAGTTGAAGGCCATATGAATCATCTTTGATAGCATGTATCAATGTCTTCCAATAAAATAACCTTAAAGCTCATCATTTTGTAGCATTCAAGGAATCCACAATCAATGTTTTTCAACAAAATAAAATAAAATCCATGATCAATGTTTCAAAACGTCACAAATACAATTAGATCAGACATTTTGACTGAACATTACAATCTAACTCTCTCAAACCAGACACAACTCTAACCTTATACAAAATTCATCCTTTGACAATACCCATATGAACAAATCACTATCACTAAAATACAAGTAATATATACCAAAAACTAAATAAAGATAAAAAAAATGAAATAATTATAATGTAGGTAGGTTGTAGAAATATTGACGATGGATTCAACACTGCACAGCTCGGACTTTCTTAATCGATCCCAAGCGGCAGCTAACCCAAAACCATAAGACATTAAGGTTCAAAACTCACAAATATAAAAAATAATTAAACCCACAACAAACCTATTTTTTAGATTATCTTCCTACTAATCTTCCTCTTTTCTTTCTCTCTCCTCTTCTCTTCAATCATCTAAGAGCTTGAAGACGAAGTTGACAAGGTAGTAGCCGATGAAGTCCTAGGAGATGAAGTTCTAGGGGAGGGAGATCCATTCTTCAACACAACAGTTGGTAAAATACTAGTTTTTCTCCTCTCTTCTTCCTTAATCAACTCTCCACCAAACAATTCCAATTTGTCTAAATTTGTGTTCTCCACAATCTTCCTTCCTTTAAATAAGACTGACTCAACATTCTTTTGTGCCAACATCTCCTCCGAGACCACCACCAAATCCGACGCGGTTTTCGCCGTCTTCCCCTTGTTTACCTTAGCCATCACCCCATTTGATTGAATCCGCACATAATTGTTCAATCTACATTCTCCAAATGCCATTGATACAGCTTGATCAACCTACATTATAATATTCATTCATACATAAGTCACATTATTCATAAGAATAATTATATATATGCCAATAATTAGACCTACTCAATACTCATTATTCACTACAAATTATTATTTTTTTAAATAAATAAATATAAAAGAACGTGTTTGTTTTTGTTAGGTGACATATTCATTACTCTTAGCCTAACTAGTAACCACCGATTCAATTCGAATTATTTTAATTAATTAAATTAATAAAAAAAATCACAATTTAAGATACGCAACTTTATGTTCTTTGTCGTATTCGATTTATTTAAATATTGAAAAACAATAATTGATTATTTTTTGAAGATATATTTTCTTACCATATCGGAAGCTCCTTCACCAGCAATTCTCACGAAACCTGACGGAGACTTAACGGCGTTAAAGTCCAACTCTCCGTTACCAAGAGAAAGCACCAACAGATCAGAAACACCGTTACAAAACGGAAACTCATGTTTATTATTAAGCACGTGAGTAACAGCAGTAGCCGTTGGATTATTCATCGCAACACCTCCATCAACGGCTAAGATCTTCGTCTTCCCATCGATGGACTTCAATTCAATAGGAGCCACTGGAGCAGCTGACGTGGCAGCACACACATCACGCATCTTGAAATCGTAACCGTCAATTTCGAGCGCGTCGGCGCGGGAGAAAACGAACGGTGCGCGCGTGACGAGATCGTAGCATGGAATCAAAATCGGTTTCAATGTGTCTTTCAGTGTGCATTCTCCGAATGTTTTTCGGAAAAGCTTCTCCGATTTTGTTTCCGGTGAGAAAACTCGCCGGAGAATCCCCGATCGTCGCGAAATTCTGTTACGGTTGTTGATCAGAAACTTCAGAGCTTCATCCGCGGTGAAAAGAGGTAATCCGTCTTTTCCACGGGTGAAAAGGAGTGCAGCAAGAACACCACCGACACCGGAGCCAGCGACGGCGTCGAAGAAATCAGCAATATGAGAGTTATTGTTACCGGATTTACGTCTGAGGCAGGATTCAAGGTGAGATAGTGATTTCGCAGCGAGGATGCCGTCGGTGTAACCGGCGCCATCAATGCAGAGAATTCTGACTTTCCCGGCGGCGTTTTTGGCTTGTTTGACATCAACAGAAAGCGAATTCTTCGCTTTTTCGGTGTCGGTGTAACCAAATAAGAATTTGTTTTCCAAAATGGAGAAGATTTCGTAGGTGAGTTTATCAACTTCGAAGTTGGTGTCAATTGTGTTCAAGTTCAAGTTGTTGTTGTTGTTGTTGATTGGTGATGTTGACAGTGCCGCCATTTTTCTGCAATTTGAGTTGAGGAGTGAATATTTTTGTAGAGAGAGAAAGTTAGAGAGAATTTGTGTGTTGGTTGTTGAAAAATGGTGAGAAATGTGATGATGAAGAATGGAAGAGGACGTGCGTTTATATAGTGAGTGCGAGGAATTAGAATGAGTGAATGTGAATGTAACGACCAAGAACATTCCTAAGGTGACTCAAATAAATTAATCACAATGACATTTTGTACTTCTTTATTGTTTTTTACTTTAATGTAGGTTTTTTGTATTAATTATTTTTAATATGGGTTTTCAAAGTTTAGAGGAAATTGTTTTTTAAAAATGGTAATTATAGTAAATTATAAATTAATTTAATTTAAAGTCAATTCATTGCATCGTAACAAAAATCATATACATTGTTCTTAAAAAAAATCATATACAATTTATTGCATTTAAGTGACTAGTATTTTCTTTGACCGGATTTAAATGAGTAATATATTCAATATAAAAATTTCATTTCAAAATTTAGTTCTAGCATAAGTCAAAGTTTAATTAAAATTTAACCAAGCAATTATCAAATGTTAATGGCCTTTACCAGAGACGAATGTTGAGAAGAAAGTTCAATTCTTTTATGGAATAATTTTTATCAAACTTTACCCATCTTATGATCGAACTCGATATTACAAAGACCTCTGAAAATCAGAGGGTTGAAACAAACAAAGTTTAATTCAAATTTAAAATTTAATTTTTATTAATATAATTTTCATTAATTTGATTTTTGTTTCAAGATGATCAATTTTTTTCTTTTGACCCACTATAATTAAGATCTTTAACCATGAATTGGTGGCCTAAGGTATCCTCATAAGGTCATTTGGGTCTAATATGACTAATCATTGAATCGACCAAAAAACATCTAGGTTTTTTTTATCGAAGCTAAGATACCTCTTAAATGAGCGACTCCATAAATTGAGACCAATTTTTTTCGATCATTAACTCATATGCATGAAAAAATTTGGTTGGAATAAAAGAATTCTCTTTGCAATAAATTCTTCAACGAAAACTAATTACCGGCGATAAAAAAATTCGTCCATAAAACAGTAATAAACACATTTCTATATATAGCTAGTGATGTCTCAAAAAGTTTTGAGTAAGACTAAGATCAAACAATTTTAGTGTCTCCCCAATTTTAAAAGGGAGTTTCTACGAAACGGTCGGAAAACTGATTTTTTTGAAAAAGTTAATTTTGATTTTATGTTTGATTCATTTTTAAATTGTTGATTACTGATTAATGATCAATAGTAATTCATCTAGTAATGCTTGCAACATCTTAGACTTACAAGTACTATTTTATCGTTGGCATCTTTAACATACAAACATATTTGATGATATTATGTGATAATCTTAAGTGTTACACTTTGTGGGGTGTTACACATAAAACAAGGTAGGATAAAATTAGATTAAGTGTAGTCTTGTTAATCTGATGAATTGATGATATTATGGGGACTGAACTTTTGATGTCACTGTACAAACAGTGATGTGTTATTCACTACACGTTTGATGTTATAGTGTTAACTTCATCAGAAAAGTCATTTTCACGACTTCACTATAGAATTTTCCATTTTAAAATTTAAACTCAAATTCAAAATTGTCAGCTAAATTAGAAAGCCAAGTACTATCTCATTCTAGAACTCATGCCGCCTAGATGGAGGAATTGTTTGATGACCAATGTGAAGGATGAAAGTTAATGGTATTTAAATTAAAGAGGCAGAAAAGTAATATATTATTTAAAGAAAAGAAAAATTAGGCAACAAACAAAGTTGCAATTCAACAAACTTTATATATTATGATGTTGATGTGCATGAAATTTAAATATGTGTTGGTGGGTATGTACATCTACAGTCTTTAACATAATCTATCTCTCCTTTTTGTGCTGCAACTTTTCTCCCGTGGTGTTGCTTTATTCCAGTTACTTACTTTTGTTTCAGTTTATGAATTTTAAAACTTAGTGGTGGGAATGACAATGGCGTGGCTAATTTAGCACAAGTCTTTATCTTATTATTCTAATAATTGATCTATATTCTCCTAAAAGAAACGGTTTATTGTTATCATTTTCTGTCGTTTTATTAATAGGATAGGATAACTTTTGTTTGATGAATTATTTATTAATAGGATAACTTAAAATAATATATTACCGGTGCTATAAATATTAACAATGGAAAACCAACTGTTCAAAAAAAAAAAACAATGGAAAACCAATTTTCTGTAATCCCATTCACTTATTCACCAGTGCTTAATTTGAAAGCATGCGCAAATTAATGCTAAAAATTGAATTACTATATAATTCAAAGGCTAAAAATTGAATTGACTTTAAAATTTCAACCTATCATCATATAAAATTTATAAATAATATAAGTCAATTCAATTCGGGTTCAATTACCTTTTTTTTTGGTTAAAATAACTTAATTTCGTACCTATCATAAACTAAAATGTACATAAAATGAAAGATATACGCATAAAAGTTAAAGAGATAGAATGTGTAAAAAGTCTATACTGATTGATTGTGTGTATATAAAAACATTACATATATATTATTGATATTTTTATTAAGAGATCAAAATGATATATACTACCAACACTACCAACAGACTATCTTTCCGGAACACAGGTGTATCCGGGAAGAGAGCCAAATAATTATAGCAAAAGTTCAACAAATCAAAAATCAATTGTCAACGTCCAAAACTAAGAAAAGGGCTTTGGCACCAAGTGTAAAACTGATACAGGAAACAACAAAATTAGCTTTAAACCACCAAAAGGAAAGAAGCTTAATTTTCTCCGAAAGCTTAATAAGAGCATTTTCTTTGCCATGGAAAATCTTGTCATTTCTTTCCTTCCAAATCACCCAAGAACTCGCAAACCAAACCAGTAACATAAAAGAACACTTTGATTTAGCCTAACCTGATAAGTAGCCAAACTATAAAAAATGATCCACAATCCACGACGGATCCGCCGAGTGGACACCAAGCCACTCTCAAACAAGATACCAAATAGAACCAAAAAAGTTGCAACCCAAAAATAAATGATGCGTTGTTTCAACCATGCCACAACCACAAACACACAATTGGGACTCATGGGGAAGAATCCCTGTTCGAAATAAATTCCCTCTAGTTGGCAATCTATTCTGAAATAGCCGTCAAACAAACACTGATACCTTCAACAGAACATCCTTCCGCCACAACAGGTCCGAGGGAACGAAGGAACGAGAGGAGTTCCAGTTAGTAAGCATGTAGTAGGCACCACTAACCAAATACCCAACAACTGGATCCGGAATCCAAGACCAGGCATCTTGAATATCAACCTGCAAGGAAATCGTCAGCACTAAAGCCCTACACTCCCCTACCGCCATCTCCTCTTCCCACACCCACAATCTTCTCCCCCACTTTCAAGCCTCACCACCCTCACCCAAACCTAAAGCAAACATTTGAGCTACAGTCGTCAATTTGTTTTCTGATAGATCAAACAAACGTCGAAACTTATCTCGAAAAGGGACGTCACCTTCCCACCTATCTAGCGCAAACACTAGTAACGTGAGTAATGCCTAAATCATTCTCTTGTTTGGGATATGTGGCGCCCCTCGTTTGGTATGATGTCTTCTGTTTCACACCATTTTATGTTGCTTTTAACAACACGTGCTCAACTTCCTCAAAACGTGGTTCTTTGCTCTTAGCTTTCTCAGTAAGTGACGCCATATACAAGCATGGAACACGAGTTGTCCAATTGTCAAATTCTACCAAGTTTTGACTAATTCTAACACCTCAGCGACTTTCATAAACTTTAGTAGCCTTAAAACTTATATTCGACTAACTTATATTCGACTTTAATTACACTCGTCTAACCTACAATCGGTTGGGGTGCTCGTTTAGCTAACAAGTTATTTATTTTAGGTGTAAACACCGTGATACACCTACAAACTCAAAGTGCAGTGATGAATTAATGTGGTGAATTTATCCAGTTTCATTTAAAATCTCTTATCCTCTATACGGAAACTGTACTTACCCTCTATATATGTTCAATGAATCTCTACTAAGCAGTGAATATGTATAACGCCCCTCTGTATAATTTTATTCTCCTCTGGATCATAAGAATCCAACTTTTTTTATGACCAAATAAAAACGAATTTAGTAGGTATTGCATTGGCCCGTACATCACTTTATTACTCTTAAATTGTTTACCTACGTACTATAGTGTCATGGCCATATCTAAGCAAAATTTGGTTTGTAGCATTAAAATTTGCGAGCTAACACCAAAACAAAAAGTAGTACTATATGTATAATAAAACCATGCATCTGTGAATTTTCTTATGATATTTTAGGCATTAATGTTATAGATGAGATTCCCTATCACATACCCTCTTGTCACGTCCTGCTCAATGTAATTAAATTGTGATTTCTCTTTGCTTGTTCTCACTGTGAGGGTCAGAGGGGAAAATCTCAGTAGGTCCAATTACAAAGATGTGGTCTCTAAGCTTTAGATCTTATTAGTAATAAAACTCTGTAGATTTCTCTCTCTCCATTTCCCCATATACAGCCTGTTCTCTTCTTCTTTCTATGAAAAGTTCGTGCATGCATTGTACGGTAGTACCGACAATATTTTCAGCTACTGCCAAATATTTTCTTTTTCATTTTTTTAATATTTGCTCATACTTTCTTCTACTTTTTCCTTTTCTTCTTGTCAACTTGTTTTAATTTCCTTTTTTGTATGTATCTCTACTTATTTAAGTCGTTTGTTAATAGATTTTAGATCTAGATTTAGATGGGTTTTTATTTTAGGTTAAAAGAGAAACTTCAACCTAAAGCTTAATAAGACACCAAAATAATTAAGGATGACAAAAAAATTTGGCACGACTAAATCAATGTCTAAAATCGAATGGACAACTTAACACGATTCTTGTCCATGATCAACGACAACGAAGATAAAAGGAATCACATTCTTCTATATTTGGTCCCAAGAATGTAAAAATTTACAAATCAAAGTTTTGGCTACTAGCCTACTACAAACAGAGTTTTCGATTATAACCTGTCTCAAGAGTATCAAAATTTATCTGTTGTTATAAGACAGTTAAACCTAGAGAGTTGAAGAAATCGACGTCAGTACCAAACAGTCTTGTTCACACCAAACTCAACACAAAGTTTTTAATCTTTGTCTTGCAGCTTTTGCGAATGTTGTTTGAGATCGAGTTCCAATTGTGGAAGGGCAAACACAACTTGATTCAGAATGGATGAGATCCATTAATCTCATGAGATTCAATAGAGTAAGAACGGTTCATATTCAATGTTCAACAATGTCTCAAACATAGTATCTCTATTGAAAGAAATCTATCTTATTTTTTACACCCAAAAAATGCAAAAAAACTGAAAAAGGTAAATAGTAATATTAACCGAATTACCCAATTTAAATTCAGCAATACCAAGTACCCCACACTGATGAACATACGTATACCATTTGGATCAATCATGATTATCGTACAAGCAATTAAATTCTACGTACAACTCAATGATAAATATTTAAATATCCACCCCCTCTTCATCTTCCTTTCCTTCATTCTTCCGAATTTTCTGTTGATATTTCTGAAAATGATGTATCTACGATGAGTATTAATATTTGACCCCCTCTTACTCTCTATAATAAATTAAATACGGTTGCTCGATCGGACAATGCTTCTGGCCAACCGTACCTTGAGCCCATGAACATGTACCATGCATAGTACTAACTTCTAATTGAGCTGAGCTGTGGTGAACAGACTCATGCTCTAGTCATGGCCCCAATGCCAAAGGCAAGACCGTTCCTACGAATTTGGAGGCTCGGTTCTGTAAATGAAAAGAGACTCGTAATTAAATAAAAATGTATTTTTTTTTAAAGAACAATATTATATTTAAATTTTTTAAAAGATAAATACAAGATGTCGTATATAAGTGGTACATCCAAAGGTAAAAATCACTATCGTATACATGAAAAACATCAAACCACCCTCACAAAAACACACACGCCTAACACTTAGCAGTACTATTAGACTATAATTTTTTTTTGTTTTGAGGCACATGCCTTGAGGAGACCCAGCTCCATTGAGCGGTTTACACACCCCAAGGTCCGGCCCTGGTGAAAGGGAAACCACGTACGTATATCCTATGCTAGTACTTCTGATTAGTATATAGAAAATGGAAATAAATGGGAAAATATCATAGAAAATTAACTAAAGAAAGAGAGGTAGAAAGCTATACTGCATATTAATTAGATGTGATGTATGATCTAATAAAGTATTTATATGTTGAAGACAACATTCACCTAATAAAATGATTTTTTAAGCGTTTAATTTAAATTTTAAGATGATATCAAATATCAGACGCTCATTATTAGGTCACTTAATTCATTTTCCATACGGCGCTTTACTAGCTATAAATCCAAACAATGCACATATATAAAGGATTCAATTTATCATCGTTGTTTAATCACTATTTACAAAGTTTGGTGACGAAATCTTTATTTGTTATTTTTTATGTTTAGTTTTGTCTATAGTACTAATATGGCCGATCAACAAATTTAGCATAGTTTTCGTAGGTTTATAAATTAGACCTAGCTCAATGGATTATCTAAACATTATCAACTATATTTAGGTTGAGGTTAGATCAATTAGATCATTGACATGTAATTGTTGATAGTCTAACGTACCTACTACCTAGATCTAACTACTCTACAACCGTTGCAGTCTTGCATATCCATACTCTTTTAGGTTTAGGTTACATATCTCATCAATCGATACTAAACTTAGGTATTTTTTTTCTCTAATATGTCACTTCACATATATATTTTTTCGTACACTAACATTTACAATATGGTTGGTGGCTTGGGATAGATATTTGATTGGCTTCCATGTCTTTCTATAGATTTGAAATGGAAATTAAAGATGTGTACTTGTTTAAGACATATAACAAGTAGTCACAACAAATAAGTACTAAAATATGGGGTAAGTAAAAGGACAATGGCCAGCATTTAAGGGCTCTGTTGGTATGGGCAAGCCACAGAGATAAAATGCAGAGTTATCATAGAAATGATAGGTGACCTGTTTACACTGTCGGCGGCACATGAATTTATTCATTATTTTTGACAATATAGATATTTATATGAAGTGAAATTGAATTTAACCGAATGAAAATTACAAGGGTGGCTTGAGATATTTTGAATGTTCTATATTGGACAGAATATAGTTCGAGTTTTTTTTTTGGGTGGAATAATATAGTTCGAGCTTATTCTATTATTATGTTCTTTAATCGTGAGCCACTACTTTGAGCGTAACCAAGATGATAAAATAGATATATTCTACTTATTAAATAAATAAAGAACATTAGTTTAAGTCTTTTTCTTTTAAGGCAACAGTAGTTTAAGTCATTGTATAGCAATTCTATGATGTATTATATGAATGAAAATTATACATTTATTGTTTTGACAAAGATGCTGTGTTTGTTTAGTTGTAGCCTCGTAGGCATGGTGTAGAGCTAGCTACATAGTACATTATACTATATCAACTGTTATTATTTTAATTAACTTTCATTTTGACAATTTTAAATGTCAAAGAGCCAAAAAGAAGTCAGATTTGACTCTTGTCCTTTGATCAAAAGCTATACATTCCATTTCATCATTCTCCCCTTAATTTTGAAGAGACCGTGTGAGCCAATATTTGCTAATTGCTACGCATGCCTAGAGCTTCCAAGTTTCCAAAAAGTTAGTACAAACACAATATTAATAGGCAACTTTTTGTTCAAAAAAAGAAAAAAAACTACACTAGATAATTTGAATTTCTATCATAAAAGGTGTAATTTGAATTTGAACGACTAGGTAACTAATTAAATGATGAATCTTGCTCGGAACTATTTACTTTAGGACATAAGTTCAAAAATTCTCACTATCACTTTAAGTAATTGTGATCACAACTTAATTTGAGGGGTTAAATATATTTTTGGTTCCTATAAAATTGTGGGACCTCTTAAGTTTAATCCTTACTTAATTTTAATAGTTCTTTTACTCCCTACAAAAATTTCAACTCCTGGTATTAGTCCCTACCCAATTCAAATTTGTTTAATTTATGCTTAAGCTCTTAAGTTTTTGAACAATTTTTTTGCAGACGTGTTAAGAACATTACTAAAAGTTTCTCCGCAAAAACTTATCGCAAAATTTGATTTCTACATCCAGATTTTGTTACTTTTATCTTTAACTTTTGTTGTTTTTAAAAAATTCATATTTAATTCGTTTCATGTTAAAAAATTCTAAATTTAGTAAATGAACCTTTCATAGTGTTCTAAACATGTCTAAAAAAAATCGTTCAAAAATTTAAGGATAATTAAACAAACTTTCTTTTAGCAAGGACTAAACTTATAAGTAATTTTTTTTTGTAAGGACCTAAAAAACTATTAAAATTATGTAAGGACTAAACTTAGAAGTTCCCAATTTTATAGGGTCCAAAAACATATTTAATGCTAATTTAAATAAATAGTTACCACGACAACATTTTCTTATATACATGGTTTTCAAATTATCATCTCCATCGCACAAGAGCATCAATATGAGACAACTTGAGTCCTTTTTAATTTAATTGACATTAAATTAAAATTCAACTTTCATTTTTTTTTTTTTATCATAATATGATCTTATATGTATAGAAAAATCAATTTCCATATTTACGTGCGAGATATTCAAATTTTTATCAAAGAAAAGAAAAATATAGTCTCAATTTACTTGTTACATTCGCATGAATGAAAGATGGTTTGAATATTTAAAGTATGTCAACTTTTATGATGGAATAAATATAGTTGAAAGATGAGACTCCACTAAACAAGTTGTTAGTTTTGTGGCGGAGATTAAATACATTAATAATCGGTAAAATCAATGGATAATTTGCACCGATAACATATTATCAAAAGAAAAAGAATTCACTTGCAAGAATCAATACAGATTCCTAGGAGTGATTTAACAAACTCAATGGGTCCTCAAATGTACAGCAGAATCATAATCCAAAAAATCACTATATAACAACACTCTTAAAGAACAATGAAACCACTTGAAAGTGAAATGTTTCCCTTTAATTTTCACCCTTCCTTAGATAGCGGGTCAAAAAAAATCATAGTATCTAGTATTTTATATATGCATAGATAGTGTCATTGTTTTGCTTTTCATAATCAGAGCTTAATTAACAAACCTTCAAATTTTAATGGGACCATATAAAATCCGTACCTTTCGTCACTGTTTCCTCATACATAAACCGACGGCCAAATACACTGCTCTTTGAATAAATAAAACAAAGTATATTAACAACAAACAAGCAAACTCAAGTGATCAATTAACTCTACCAAAGAACAAATCGATATTAAGAACTCAAGTTCGATATTAATTTCTGTGAATAGCCGAAGAGTTAACACGAAAAAAATAATATTATTATAACATAGCATAACGGTGTTAACAACAAAAATCTTTCAAAATTAGACATGTATGTTGGTAGGGACACCGGCAAATTAAGCGTTAGGTGATAATAAAATTTGCAAGTCAAATTTGATTAGAAGCTAAACATTGTCACCACCAACTATGGTCGGGCCACTAACACACATAATCCAATTAATTAGTCACACGCTTTTTTTTCACCAGACAAATGGGTTTGTTTAAGGCTTGATAATAATCATCATGGGTTTACACTTTTAATCATTGAGGTTTGTTAGATTGATTAGAAAAATGTTAGCCTAAATAAAGTGTTGTAATAGTAGAAAATTGGCTTACCTCACACGCTTGTATTCCATGGGGGCCATATATCCTTTTTCATGTACCTTTCAATTTTGAAATCTTTGACTTGACTCACTCTTTAATGTAAGAAGTTATATGGTAGTTTTCCTTATGATGGGACGTTATATGGTAGTTAAGTTCTAGAATTAGATTTATAAATGATCATTCAATTGAATGATAGTATGATATATTTTCACATAGTTTATTTACAAATTTGAGCATTTCATTAATCATAAAAGGCTAAGTTGTCCGCTTGGAACGACTCTCTTTAATTCATTATGAAGAATGCAATTGGTGAAATATGCAATTTAAGGAATGTTGGGGTATAACCTTCATATCCATATCCGACCTGACTCTTTATTGAGTTCAATAAAAAAAAACCTTTTATTGAAGACTCTAGCTTGATACTTGGATTTATAATTTTATCTAGTTTGAAACTACCCAAAAGAAGAAACTTGTGATTGTTATTTGGCAGGGCGGGTCATGTGCAAGTGCAACAAGGTCTTTGACACAAGACCTCAAACTTAAAAGGACTTCAAATTTTAAAAGGAAAACTTTTTTTATATCTACGACCAAAATTTGTCACTAAATATCTTTTTTTATGTAGATAAAAGTATGAAAGACAACAATTTTACAATTTTGCTGTCAATTATGCTTTATTTGTCAGACGATAAAAGTCATGTTTGAATCATTGTTCATATATTTAACTACAATTTAGTTGCTTGTAACTATAAGTGGTGTTAAATATATATTTTCTAATTCTTTTCAAATGAAAAATTGTCAAAATTGTAATAGGACCTCCGAAATATCGGGGACGGCCATGTTGCATGTCTAATGTTTACATTTCTTTGTTTGAAGGAGGTCTAGATATGTGATTCCTTAGAGTAATCAATGAATTTGTCATGGTGAAATAAACTTTTGAATTGCCGGTCTCTCAAGACGAATGAAATATTTCTTAAGTATGATTTTTCAAAAAAGAATTCTCCATTATTCTACGATCTTAAAGCCGGTTGTTGCGACATATTGAGCGACGAGTAACAACGAATGGATGATAGACGTAAGATATGCTACAGATTGTAATTCAGTTTGAATTTTATTTATTTAAAAAATATAATACCACAGTCCCATGTATCGTGTGCCAGTTGTGCTCTATTTTGTTCGCACTACATAGCAATCCTCATTTTTTTAAATAAATAAAATTCAAACTGAATTACAATCTGTAGCATTTCATACGGCTATCATCCATTCGTTGTTATTCGTCGCTCTATATGTCACAACAACCAGCTTTTCCCTAAAAAAATATAATACCCACATCCCCATGTATCATGTGCTAGTCGTGTTCTATTTTGTTCGCACTAGATAGCAGTCCTCTTGTCCATATGACTTAAAAAAAATAACTACTACTATGTCTACCGAAACCGAGTTAACATATGCTATTATAACCCACTTGGGTTGACCTGGTGATATTGGCTTGAGATTTGGGTGTGTGCTTCTCCCCAAAGTCTCGATTCTCCCCAATGTCAATTTGAGTGAGCTAATTTAGCTTCTTTTTATAAATAAAAAAATGCTATTATGACTATTGACAATGCTTTTGAGGTATCTATTCTACGGAGATTTAAGGATAGACAGGGCAAAATTTTACAACTATGTTCTCAAATGCAATTTATTGTTTCTCACATTTACAAGAAAGGTTTCAGCCATTGTAGTAATGAAACACATTACTAACAACTAAATGTGATAAGAATCCAACTCATTCAGTTGATACTTAATGAGAACTAAATAAGCCCATGGTAAAATAAAACTCATCCATTTTTACTAACACTTCTTGATTGCCGCTTAATATACGCCCTTTCTTATTTTGCTTACTTTTCTTTTGAAGGACTTATTTTGCCTACCTATATATTACTCATTTAGTCATGTAAATTAAAATTTAGTTCATACATGTATGAATGTTGAAATGCAGGTCATGTGTTCGAACTCAAGATTTCTTCCCACGCTCAAAGTGTACGAGTCGAGTCACTAGATTACTTTACCGACAAAAAAACTATCATTCGTGTAACTAACATGCAATGTTTGTTATTACTTCATGTAGAAACCAGCTATTTATAGAGATTAATTTCTAAGCACCGTTCTTTTTACACATACACAAGGGTGATGCTATGTGTAGCCATGGGCTAGCTTTCGCTACCCCAAAAGATATCCTTTTATTTGAATAAGTTAGTATGTATTTTATTTCGGCTACTCCAATAATATATAACCCTAACTAAATTTATTTGTCAAAAATTAAAGGAAATAAGAAAATTAAGTGATTACCACTTGTTTGTTGATTCATGTGATTACCACTTGCTTGTTGATTCATTTCATCTTATTTTGACACTTACATATCTCTTAGACAACTAAGAAATCTTTGCTGGTAATAAAAATTGTCAAATAAAAATTAAAAAAAAAATTTATCCAAAAAAAGAAAAATTTAAAAATAAAATGGACAATGAATTTCTTGTAAATAACTTGTTTATATTTTTTTTTATTGAAAATTAGTTGTTTATATTAAATGTAATGCTTGTCAATTAAATACAAAGTCAACTATGGATGAATTTGACTTTTAAAGTGTCAAACCCACTTTTTTTAAATAGCTTGGATAATTGGTTGGTTTTATGAATACAAAGTAAAATTGTTGTGAATTTTTTCTTATGAGTTAAATTTAACATATTAGATTTAAAAATATATTAATTTTATTTACTTGTATTTGGTCCCCTCAAAAAAAAAAATTGCTAGCTTTGTCGCTGCACATACATCCAATTAAATTGCATCATATTGCCACTTTATAGATTCACTCGTAAAATATGTTCACAAATATCTACATGACGTGATTTCATTGAATGTGTGTAAAAAAAATATTGTAGTTGTATACAAATTAAGTCTTAGAACAAAATGTTTATAATTGTTCAGGACTGGCACAAGGTCGAGAATCCACATTATATAAGACACAATACACAAAAGACCAAACCAATTCTCTCCAATCTTAAACCCCCTCCACTCCATAACATTTCAATGGCTTCATCGGAGCTAAGAACATGGATTTGTGAAACGTTGACGCACACCGTTCATAACGAACCCTCCATTACTCTCCAACGACTCCACATCGGTGCCTGTTAAAAGCATCATCCACTACAATGCAACATACACATTCTTTCCAATTTTACACCTTTGATCACTATTTGCTCTCTTGACTAGATTGTTAGAGTGCTCGTAAGTACCACCTCTACATCTATCTCAACATAAGTTGTTCTATCTCGACCAACTCTTCTCTAGAAAAGATTAATAGCTAAGCTAGTTTTTTATTTTTTATTTTTTTAGGATATAATGATACAATATGTTACTTTATTTCATTGTTAAGATTGTGCAAATAGAAAATATGTGGAGGTGAAAACATATGTGGAGGTGTAATTCGGTACCCCTTTTCTTACTTCTAATTAAATTTTAGAAAGATACGAAACCAATACATACATTTTATATCATAAGAAAATCCAAACAGCAAAATAATAACATTTTTACATTAAAATTTTGTTTCTTTTCACTTCAATTTGTTTTTATTCTTTACTACATGTGTTCCATATTTTAGTTGAGGGCTTTTTATTGACGATTAGTCACTTTCTAGTAGATCTTCTGGTATCCAAATTTGTCGGAATCGGATCCTATCAATCCCATGGTCAAAGGTTCCATGGTTAATTAAATGAGATGAGAGTGACATTTTAATTTAACTTATAGTCACCGTTTTCTAGTTCTACCACACCAACTTAGTACCGTTGTTCATTTTTTTATGTCATTGTCGTTACCTTTTAAAAGGCAATTTTGTTTAGCCCTTTTCAGCTATTTTTACAGCTTCATTTGTTAATTTCATGATGTTGTTCCGTTAAGTTAAAAAAAATGTATATGGCTCCGTTTGGCAATAGTGATTTTCACCTCTTGGATATTATTAATCAAATCAAAGCGTGTATTATTAGTATATTTTCAAAACATCCACATGTTTGATGTAGATGATTATTAAAAAAAAGTATACAAGTGTTTTGAAGGAAACACTAGACAATTTTAATTCTTATTTCAAGGTTTCGGCTAATCCCACGTTTTCTGTGCCATCTCTATATATTTGGCTGCTGCTGATGAAAGGACTTCTGATTTTGTCAAAATAAAAATTCGGTTCAATTTTGTGTATAATGAAAGAGTAATAGTATTTAAATTTATCTGTACAATTCGGTTCAAATTTTTTGGTTTTTTTTCTTCTGAAAACTCGGTATCCACATAGAGAATCGAACCTGACATCTTTGGAGGAGCAAACTCCAAGATCCCAAGTCAACCACTAAGCCAACTCCAAATGAGTTTTTTATAAAATAGTTTTAATATTTTATTTGTTTTGATTTATTTTAATCAATAATATTGATTATTAGTGAATAGTAACAATTTGATACAATTCGATTAAAAGACTATTTCGGTTTGAAAAAGTACATTATGATATTGTATGAAATGTCACAATTTTTTTATTGCTGCAAAACTACCATAATTAGGACTTTGACACCCCAATAGCTCCACAAAGTATTCTTACAAAGGACTGACTATGAGATTAATATCCATTCAAGTATTTAGTTCGCAGCTTAAAGCTTTTCATCCCTCTCAAGAATGTGTGATGGGGAATTTTTTTTTGAAGAAGGTGTGATGGGGAAATTGAACTTGATTTAAGGAACACTAGAAAGATTCTTCAGATTTATAGGAACCACCAAAAGCATACATTCCTTCCTCCAAAGATATGAATATATAGAGAGAGTACGTTACCATTTATCTTTTTAAATAATCATTCTAATTATTAGAGTGCTATTATATACGGAAGTATGTACCCAAAAAAATTAAAAAATAAAGCAATCAAACATTTTGCTCCAATTCTTTTCTAGATGCAAACAACCAACACTAATGGAGGTACAACAGACAACGAAAGATTTATGTAATGAAACAAATGTGTATGTTTTTTGTGGGATAAAAAGCTGGTAAAATATGGTTTAAATAGTCTCACATGTCGGATGGTTCAGCTGCTTCAGCATAAGATGCAAATATGAGAATAATATACTATTCATCATAATCATAATCATACACATAGTATTATTGCTTCCTATCCTATACTTATCTTACACCAAAGCATGTCTATTTTTAAACAACATTTGTTCCCAGATACAAGTGTATGTGCTATATACGTTTTGCCTAAAGTATGATATGTACGTATAAAAAAATGTGTTAGAACACCAACCAGTGACATAGGATTAAAGAAAATGTAAATTGCAAATAAATAATGGAACATGATTGTTATGCGACTAAAAAGCAATTATAGTTTCATATATTACTAGAGTAAACTAAGATTTTCAACGTCCAAATCATTAATAATACCTCATAATAATATATCAGTTAACTGAGTTTATGAAGACATGTGATTTATTTGATGGATACTAATAATAATTTGTGATTTGTTTCTAAAAGAAATTATGTACCATGTAGTTTTATTGTTCTTAGCATCACTTTTTAAAAAAAATATAAAATAATACATTTTGAAATACGGGTTGGGTCAGCCTGTCGGACTGTGTAGCTCACTACTAATTGGGTTGAGCTTAATTTTGATATCCCATGAATAAATTGGACCGGCACCCTTTAGCCCATTTATATGCACTGATCCATTGGGCCAAGGCGGGTTGGGCCGGACTAGCCCATTTGACAGCTCTAATAATAATACCCCTGAACCGTACCTTGCAACACTACACTATCTCAATTTCCCTATCCTTTACCCCTTTTTTCGCGCTTATATGAGTCATAATCAACACAATGGTATATTTAATTAATGGGAGCTTTTATGGTGCAGTCAGAAAACTGACTTTTTTGAAAAAGTTAATTTTGATTTTAATGTTTGATTCATTTTTAAATTGTTGATTACTGATAAATGATCAATAGTAATTCATCTAGTAATGCTTGCAACATCTTGGACTTACAAATATTATTTTATCGTTGGCATCTTTAACATGCAAACAGATTTGAAGATATTATGTGATAGTCTTTAAGTGTTACACTTTATGGGGTGTTAAACTTAAAACAACGTAGGATAAAATTAGATTAAGTGTAGTCTTGTTAATCTGATGATACTATGTGGACTGAACTTTTGATGTCACTGTACAAACAGTGGATGTTACTCACTACACTTTTGATGTTATAGAACTTCACTAGAAAAGTCATTTTCACGACTTCACCATAGAATTTTCCTTAATTTAATTCAAATATTAATAGAATATAGTTAGAGTATCCGAAATCAAACTCTAACAAATCATTAATCATTGATAATGTATTATTGTCGAACTTTGAATTATATTTGGACAGATTTTGCTGGAAGTAGAAGGATTAAGACAAAATAAAAAATGTAACATACCAATAAGAAAATGAACAATATCATATATGCACGTGTGAAACAATAGAAAAGGCTAAAAAAAAAGACACGACTCAAAGAAAAAACAAAACAGGGAAGGTGACATCTTTGGACTAAAGAAGCTTTCACAACCACAACACATCAATGTATAAAAAAATAAAGCAAAGGCAATTCTATTTTTATGCTACTACGTGTGAAATATGGAAAGAAAGAAATATAAGGTTATTCAATGATAAAGTATGTTCAACTCATCAGATTGTCGACAAGATTAAGTCTCTTTCATTTATGTGGTTGAAAGCGAAACTTCCTAACCTTGCTGTCAACTACTGTCTTAATCCGATCACTATGTTGGGCATAGGCTAATGCTAATTCTTTCTCTGTTTTTTACTTTCTGTATTTTGTTTCCATTTTCTCTGTAAATATGTTTGTGATTTTGTTCTTTTCCTGGTACACTTTATGCTACGATGAACTTTTTGATTGAGTAATATATTCAATTTTAGCCTTAAAAAAAAATGAATTTATTATTGTCATTTTCTATTGTTCTGTTTTGGTTGGCCCAACAAAAAAAAGGCTGAAATGCATGAACCACATGAAAAAAAAATGCTGGTCACCTAAAGGACAAGGTTATGGTAAAGAGATTCCTTACCGACAATGTTGTTCAATGCTTGCTCATTTTAAGGGTTAATAAGGACATTTCATTAGGGTTGTGAATGGTGCTGGCATGGGAGATAGCAGGAATTGTTACACTGTATGTAGGCTAGTGAATCTTGAAGCAGATTTCATTGCATTGAAGGGGAAACTTCAGCAAAGATCTTATATTGGATTTTTTTAAAAGGGAATGATTATATGTATCTGTTTCATATTTTGTTTTTATTTCTTTATGTTGGCTCAATAATTTGAGATATTGTCCGCTAAACTGTGGGTCATGTATCAACCAAGAATTACATTGCAGTACAGTTTTTTGTATTTTTTTTGGAATAAGTTTCATGAGAAGATATAAAAACAAATTTTTATGGCTATTGGTTATGGAAAAAATGGAGGAGAGAGAAAATTAAATGTAATTTGCATTTAATTTCATGAGAATAAGCAAAAGTTTTTATTCGAAAAGATGATTTTTTAAAAAAGGGTTAACTAAGTTTTTAGTCCCTATAAATATTCACAGTTTTGTTTTTAGTCTCTATAAAATAAAATCACACTTTTTAGTCCCTTTGACATTTTTCTTAAGCATTTTAGGGACCAAAACTGTTGATAAATTTTTTTGACAGGAACTAAAAGTGCTGATGGAAAAATTTATAGGGACTAAAAATGCTGACGGAAAATTTTATAAGGACTAAAAAATGTGATTTTATTTTGTAGGGACTAAAAACAAAACTGTGAATATTTATAGGGACTAAAAACTTAATTAACCCTTTAAAAAACAAGATTAAATATAATAAAAGCTGACGGGAGTATAAGTAAAAATAATCATTATTTTTTTTAAGAAACATAATTCATGTTTAGTAGACTCAGATATAAACAAATTTTAATTGAACAACATTATCATTTCAGTAATATCAATCAATTAATATACCCATAAAACATGCTCACATAGGAAATGGAATCGAGAAAGGTAGTTTGGGGATTATTTTTATTACATTAAGAAAATTAAAAGTGGTTATTTTTTTTCTTATTACATTAAAAAAATTATAAAAGCGGTTAACTACAATTCGTTTTTATTACAGAAACAACATAACAACACAATATAATGATTTGAATAAAACAAATTCCAAAAGTAAATTTAATAATCAATATTGTACAAAAAATAAAATTAATAATCAACGCATTAAAAATCCATTTATCTTATAAAAACGCAAAATATGTGTGATAAAATACAATTTTATATAATCTCAAACAACTCAATCAAACTCAAAACCCAAATAAAAATGGAAGAATCATTGGAATTCATGCTAAAGTTGAAAGTCACCATTGTCGCATTATTAGTGTGAACGGTTGCAATCAAGTCACGATAGTAGTGAGAAAGAAACGAGAATGAAAAATCAAATCAAGTCACGATACCTGATGTGATTATGGAAACAACACTGATTCTCACAATGTCTGGAATCAAAAGGACGACAACGATTCTCACGATAATTGGAAACAACGACAATTCTGAAACGAGAGAATTGAACAATCAAGATGGGAAGAAGAATGAAGAAGAAATTGCACGTTATGTGTGTTCTAGGTTTTGGAATGGAACAAAATTTATGAACGCATGTGGGGTGTGTTTGGTAAGAATAAGCTATAAGCTAGTAGAAAGATGAAAAACTAGCTTATAGCTGATGTCTTATAACTGATAGCTTATAGCTGAAAAGATGGTTTATTAAAATTGAAGTGTTTGGTAAAATTAGCTGTTGAAGTGGCTGATAAGTATAAAATGACATGTTTATATATATGAAGACAATTTTTCTGATGTATTTATTTTTTAATATTTAAGTTTATGTTAACTATGTTTTGGATCCCTATAAATATTCGAGCTTTTGGTTTTAGTCTCT